>Ga0123357_10005039_pt1 | contig 15721 bp, 11 predicted proteins | sample TergutEmb28metaG_FD_89873 | JGI IMG/M metagenome (GOLD analysis project Ga0123357, IMG submission 89873) | Embiratermes neotenicus P4 segment gut microbial communities from Petit-Saut dam, French Guiana - Emb289 P4 | ecosystem: Host-associated > Arthropoda: Insects > Digestive system > Gut ... | reverse complement strand
TAAGTTTTATGCACAAATCACAGCTCTCAATTGGACTTTGTCCACTGCCTAATAAAAATACAACATGAGATGTGCACTCTTCATGAATTTTATGCAGCACAGATTTGTACTTTGTTAGTGACATTTCATGGGAAGTTATCAGTTCCATCTTCCAGGATCAAGGATGAACATTGAAAATGGGACTGATAGGCTGTCCTGAAACGTCAGTAACAACACTACCAATTTACACTGTGTAAAATTCCAAAAAAGTGCAGATCTAATTTACACTGCTACAGAAGCATGAAATCCTGCAAAATGCAATGTTTTAAGAACATGACATTTCACACTGCTCCATCTCTGTCCTGAAGTAGAAGGAAGGCACATGAGGCCTACTCATGTAGGCACACTTGACAAAGCTAAATTTTATCGGTAGGCCTCCTGGTTCTTAAAGTGACCCATACAGATTCAGTCCACACCCTCATGTCCTGTTTCTTCTGGATACATTTCCCACTGTCGTATAAGCCATTATTTATTATAACGATAAGTACATAAAATCGTAATTGGATTATGATTACATCTTCAACTGTCCAGGCTAAATTAAGATTGAAGAATCATGAGGAGCCACAACAGCACAGTAGTGACTAGAATGGGTGTCAGACATATCACTGTTCAATTCCAAAAGGCCCCTGGGGCTCATTTAAGCCTTCCATTCAATTGGTAATGGGTGGGAGGGGGCTATTTCCGCAGGAATAGAGTGGACATGTAATGTAGCTGTACCCTCAGCCCATTAATGCCAGGTTAAGAATAAGTGGAGCTATACCTCCACTAACCACATGCCTTCATGGGATGAACAGAAGCAATGTTACCTTTATGGGGAATGAAGAATGAAGATGAGGACAGAGTTGTATAATCCAAAATAACATTTTAAATTACATGTTCTGCATCACAAATCACTTGCAGTCACTCTATCTACAACTGCAAGTATATTAGTAACAAAGCAAAGTGAAACAGGAGAAAGGGGAAGATACCGTGTTTACTTCTCTGTCTGAAACTCATAGCATTCCTTTAAGGTTTGAAGTTTTCATTGCAGCAAAGGTTCATATTATGATATTCCAGGTTATGACACTGTTTAAACTTAATGTTTTCCATCCCGAAGTGTTTGATATGTATATAATTAGCAACAATATTCAGTAAAACACAACAATCTTATCCAGATCGAACAGTTTGAAAACAAAACATATGTATTGTGAACATGAGGTGGTTGTGAACGTTTGGGATCCCATAACATGTTTTAATAGCTCTATGTAATAAATCTATGTTTTTTAGAGAGGGCCTGATGATGATTCCATGTGAATCGAAACATGTCGCCCAAGTTTATTAGTTAATAAATAACATACCATATGATTGTTGTGTTTGACTGAATACTGTTGCTAATTATGACACTGTGCTGCAGCCTGGCAGGTTACTATCAACGCTTCAGCTGTACAGCCTCCAGCTTCAGGGTTAAAGGAAGCAATGCTGCGATGGTCACAGGTTGTGGACAGGTGAGAGAGAGAGAGAAAGGCCACAGAGTACACAAGTTGCCAACCACAGACTCAGAAGGTGACGGGGAGGATATGTCCCAGACCAGGCAAATGGTAACCATAGGACTTCATTTAATTAAGTTATGCCATGTTTTAGTCTGGACCACAATTACCATTAGCCTCTTGGGATTCCACTTCCCCTTCACAACTGTTGGCTCTGTGGCCGGTTTTTTCAAAATGACCTCTGTGTAACCTGCCACTTTGCTGTTCATCACTGGCAATGGAAAGAACACACTCTTCCAAAACACCTGTAAACACTTATCACACTACACCTCTAACCAGTGACAAGGGCAAGAACATATGGAGTTATAACTCACACACCCCATACATATAGCATGGCATCTAGAGGTCAACTTTGCCTTTACCTTTCCTACCAGAAAATAACAAAGTGTCAAACCTCAACAGTCCACAACATAAAATCACAGCACTTCTCATCATATATCATACTGACACAAACAGACAATCGAAAAGGTTGAGGGACAAAGACAATACATAGTATCTGCATGTATGCCAGTGCATGACTTTATAAACCAAAAATAATAGGTACTAGAAAGTAAAAGAAGAATGTATGAACACTTATAAACATATTTTCTTCAATAGCCATGAACTGAAATTACAAACATAAACAAAACTTTATTCCTCACAAAATGCAGCCATATACATAACCATATAACCTGCTCTGTTCAGAAGATTAGCCCCATCAAAAGTTGTTGCCACCAGCCCAAGTGTGTAGAAAGCTGTTCCCCGAACAGAGTAGACTGGGCAATGTTGTGCCAGATGAAGCACTGCATGTACAACTCCATGTTCTGCGAGGAGGGAAATTCCTAATGGAGATGTGGCAACATGACCACAACCCCAGAGTGCTGCCTTTAACTCTAGGATTTCTCGCTCAGAACTACAATGTCCATTATGAACACACTGCAAAAAGAGAAAACAAATTATAGTGAAGGGTGAACAGGTGCCATATTCCAATACAAAACTGCTGTATCACATCACATAATCAGAGTTTATCATACAGACTCTTGATTATGTCTAGAGAAAACTCATACCTTAATGTCAAATTCTAGGAAATTCACTACCTGAATGACATATTAAAACTTTCTGCTTAAAGTCTATGATGAATGCTACATGTGTGTTAATAGTACTGATATTAACTTGGCACTAATTTTAAAAACTTACAGTTATCAAAATATGTCACATATCAAGTGCATGTGCACGCATCTGTGTGTATTATGTGTGTGTGTGTGTGTATACACATGAATTTATTACATATAAAATGCTTTGAATAATGCGTACCATAAAATTATACTAAGTTCAACTGCATAAAACCAGAAAGCCATAATTGCGTATCATTAACCAAGAGGTAAAGCAGTCCCATTACAGGCCTGGAGTGGCCCAGAGGGTTCCAAGAAGTTAAGGTTCCCAGATTACATGACAATGGCACAGGATGGTGGTAAGGTTGTCAGCCCTATGCACCAGCTGCCTTTACCCTCAGGAGATGCCCCTGGTACTCATTTCTGTTAGAGGCTGAGTCGACCCCAGGGCCATAGTGCGATTGGAAGGATTATGTCAATGAAAAATTCTAATGACACCAGCTGGGATCGAACCAGTGACCTTCCGATTTGTAGCACAGCACCCTAACCATTGTGCTACTGCGGTCCCCTCATTAGTCAAGATTACAAGTAATTTCCTGATATTATGAAGCATTAATACATCAAAAGGAACAAATAAGGAGACACAGGATACATTACAAGGGGAATTACATTGCAAATTTTGTAAAATCACTCAGATTGGTGAAAAGATGAATAATGAAAGAATACCAAAACAGTCACAGTGAAAATGAAAGGAATAAGGAAAGCAGGAAGACTACAGAAAAGATGGACTGATGCAGATGAAAAGAATCTGAAGATGGTGGGAATAAGAAATTGGCCTGCAGTGGCCAGAGACCAGAAGCAATGGAGAACCGTATTGGAAGCCAAGGTCCACCTCAGACTGTAGTGCCTGAGGACGAGGAGGAAGAGGAGAATAATACATCAAACGCCTGCTGATGGACCACAAATGAAAGCAGTTAAAACCAATCCAAACTTTTACAGTCCATTTAAGCCTGATATTCTGTATTCATATCCAATATGGATTCCTATACAAATTAAAGGTTTAAAAAAAACTACAAACAGTTCCTCCCATCCTGTACTTTCCATTCTGCACTTAAAGGGGACATCCCACACCACAGTTTTGTACACCCTGCCCCACACCACAGTAACTTCTCTGACAATACTCACATGTTTCTCGTCATGTGGTTTTACTTATACCCAAGAGATTCCTTTCCCTTACTATGTTTTCTACAAACAGCTTAAATTCCTTCTTATCTCTCTGATTTATCTTCTAAATGCACATGCTACTTTTAACAGGCTATAAATATCATGGTTCTAAATGTCTATGGCATCAACAGCCACAATTATTTATAAGGAGAAGCCATATTTCTGAACTGTGTAACTACCTTACCAAAACAAAATCTCAGGCTCTGTTGTAAGAACAGCCAGCCTTATCCCACATCGATATTCTATTCAGACCAAGATATTTGTGAACACTGTATCCTGTGACCTGTTATTAACAGCTGCTGTCAAACAGCCCACCTCTCTCTGCCTGAATACAGATTATGGACAGTGTCTAATTCAATGACGGTATTCATTTCATGGACAAGACACATTCATCAGCACACTAATGACCCACAAGCATGTAAATGGACAATACTAAATACAAATGATTCATAAGGGTTAACCATGAGCACCATCTATCTTACAGCATGGTAGATTGTTCCTAGTACACACATTCACAGAACTTTGTACACCTATAGGACGGCACCAAAGAAAATTTTATGTGGGCAATGCTTCATATATGTATCCTCTAGTTCAACACCACGTGCTCTGACTGCACATTTAAGGGCTCTGAAGTATTCCTGGCAGTGAATACTTCCACGCATGCACACACGCACATGTGCACACACGCACATGTGCACACACACACACACACACACACACACTTTTAGAAGATTAAAAAAACAGCCCTCAGCAAAATATCTCTTAATAATACAAAAATTCCCCCAAATCTTTATTTCTTCACTTTGTTTGGTAAACAGATGTAAATGTGTCAGCAATGTACGGCACTTTTCAGACAACTGGCCTGTCACTACACAGGGACAACACACTGCATAGAATTTCTGACATCATAAACTCATTTTTAAATATGGTTTTTGGAAGATGGACCAACATGGCAAATATTCATTTTAAAGTGTTTGGAAGATTTCATACTCTCTCTTGAGGTACACAGCTGTGTCACTGTTAAAAATGAAGATATGATTTTTAACCCCGTAACTGTTTCTACTTGAACAGCAATAACCTCTCCCACTGTTCTAATTCTTCTGGCCCCTCAAAATCTCCACAATAGAAAAATGAGAACATGCTAGACTTTTTTTTTTTCAACCACTGTCTGCTTGAAGCAGGCAAAAACTGTTCATTTAGCTCCATTTCTTCTTGTAGTGTGCAAAGGCTGGCAAAAGGTCTTCCTCCAAACAAAATATTATAGCAATAACACACAAAATTTGAAGCAATCAATGAAAATGCTATATCAAGACAAAAACAGTATTGCACCTTCCTGACCTAAGAAATAATACAGGTAAACAGTTAAGGTGTGAACTGTATTACATAAATAAGGCAATTAATTAAAATTTAAATTAATTATTCTATCCAAGGAAGATAAAAAAAAGAAATATAGCTGTAGCACTTGTCAGAGTGGAATTTGTTTATTCACTCCAATCAGACAAATGAAGACAATAATAACTATACCTCTCCAACAGACTTCATGAACAATAAACCCTGGAAGATATGTTATGAACACGACTGAAGCATCTGTGCTGTGAAGTGTTCTTACTTGGAAAAGGTTATGCAGCTTTCCTTCTTTCACCAAAAGTTGGAAGCCCTTTTCATGTTGAACCAACTGTCCGTACAAATGTGGTGGGATGAAGATGTCTCGCACATGATGTTTTGTACTGGTGACACGCCGACTGTACCGACCATCTTCATTAGACTGATGCAAAGTCATTGAATCATGAATGTCTCCTTCCACTAGACGCACATACCTGCAGAAGTGAACAGTACAACTGCAGTAAAATATTGAGAAACATATAACAAGGAGGATGAGTAAGCTTTTAACCATAATAAAACTGGGTTCATTAACAAATTTACATTTCATATATATGGCTTGAGCAACAATCTGGCATCATGTTGACTAAAATATTAAGAACCAATGTACTGCTCAGGATATTTATGATTGGTAAACTGTCTTCCATCAACACTGCAGCCAAAGTGCACATCAGGAAGGACACCTTATGCCTGTTAAGATAACCTTCATAAATTTCATTTTTAACATTCTGAGGTTCACAGAAGTTTTTGAAAAAAAAGTGTCTCTATTACCTGTAGTTGTAGTTGCTTGCCCATCTTTCCAGCTGTGTAGTTACAAAATTTGCATCCTGCAGGAAGGTAAAGCCATTAGGAGTTGAGAGGAATCTGATGAGAAGCAGCAGGCCTTTATCCCCAAGATGAAGCAGTGATGGCCGCAATGATATGACAGCATCCAAATATACCTGGCAACAAATAAAATGTAACATACTGAACGTCAAATATGCATGGATAATGAATGAATCTGGAACTCAAAGGTTTAACTGACATTTATTATGTAATCAAAGAAACAGCATTTGAAGTTACCGAATTTTTAATGCCTCACGAAAAGTTACATTTCCAGGGATGGAGACTACTTTCAGCTAATAACCCTAGCACAATAGGTTTTATAATTCTGTAACACATTTCAACAAATTTTATCACATACAAGGAACACATTCATTGATTGCCTCTCTATTAGTATGTTCTACATGTTTCAGCATTCTTACAGTATTAAATGGTGTCCCTGAAGATAGTCAAGAAAGGTGAAACATGTATGGGATATTAAATACATTGGGGATCTATGAATGTGTACAATGTTAGCTGTATTATTTGACAGGTTTTATAAGGTTGTATTGTTTGACAGGTTTTTAGGTTGTCCATCTCTCTGTGTGTCCATATGCAAGGAACAACTTGGCTCCCAATGAATGGATATTCATTAAATTTGGTATTTAAGGACTTTCTGAAAATTTAAAATTTATGTTTCATTAAAATCAAACAAGAATAACAGGCATTTCAGATGGAGACCAATATATATTTTTGATCATATCTCGCTCAATTCTTCCTAGACTCAGAAATGTTTCAGACAAAAGTTATACAGATATTCAAAACACACACTTTATGTTCAATAATTTTTTTCCCCCCAAAATCATGTTGTTTGTGAGATAATGTTGAAAAATGTGGTGGAGCCAGACAGGTGACATGACAATATAATATGGTGCACGCGCATTGCATGTTGGATAACTAAGGCTACATACAGACATTCAATTTATGCAATACTTATTGCTTTTCTATGGTAAAAATGGTTGCACAGACATGCCTCAATGTTCTGTTTTACGTACACTGCCTGTCTTGAACAATAGTGCTTTTATCTGTTGACAGACACATAGTAAGGTTCAGAAATGTCACATCAACTGCACCTCAGACAATGAACAGTATTTGATGTTAATATTCATACACTTACCTTTTCTTCTGTGGCTTCCCCCAAAATTGCAATGGCTGCTAATGACACAGCTTTACTTTGGTCATATAACTGCATCACTAACAATTCTATCCCCCATTTCTGGAAATCTGGTAATCTGGCACGAAGAAGAACCAATAGGAACTGAGTTGCATAAAGCCGGGAAGACTCTGATGGGGCTGTGAGAACCTTGCTCAGAATTACCCTGCCAATAAAAATTTTTCATAAACTTCAAAAATTATAACAGGGAAGATAACAAAAGTTTTAGAAGGAAAAATATCTAATTGTAAGCTTACATAAAACTATAAAAAAGAAAAACAGCTGTACCCCTGGGAATTTTCAGGCTTCTAGGCTGGTCTATAGAAGGAAAAACAGAATTACAAAGAAAACAGTGCTGTGTCTGTCACTACTCTAGCACTGTATGAATACAGTGGTCAATCATATGCCATTACAGTAAAGTCAAACTAAATCCAAATAGTCAAACAAATGACATATTTTGCCTTCAGTAGTTGATAGTTTTCATTACAGTTGTTCTATTACAAAACTCGATCACTGATGGTAAGAACTTGCCAACGGATCCCACCATTTACTTACTTACTTACTCCATGGAGCAGAGTCCTTCTTGAGAAGCTAACTGGTTTGCAGCTAGTCATGAAATTCCCCGCATTTTATGGTAACTGAAGGTTCATAACCACATTCACAAGAGCCTGCCACTTGTCCCTATCCTAGCCAGCTTGATCCAGTCCATATCCCCACATCCCACTTCCCGAAAATCCATCTTAATATTACCCTCCCATCTCCACCTGGGTCTCCTCAGTGGTCTCTTTTCTTCAGGTTTCCCCACCAAAACCCTGAACACGCCTCTCCCCTCTCCCATATGCGCCACATGCCCCACCCATCTCATTCTTCTTGATTTTATAACTCACACAATATTGGGTGAGCAGTACAGATCATTAAGTTCCTCATTATGTAGTTTCCTCCACTCCCCTGTTACCTGCCATGGTGACAGGGACCCACTTATCACATCGGATCCCACCACCGGCAACTGAATCTAAGGTACATCATTCCTATAAGATCCACTTTAATATTTCCCCTCATCTATTCCACAGCATCCAGATGGTGGTGCACCTTGAGATTTCCCAACCAACACTGTTTATATTTCGTCATACCTTCTATATCCCCAACCATTCACATTCTTCATCATTTAAACATTCAAACATTACTTCAATATCATGGGTCATACATTCATATTTCAATGACACAAATATGGTAGCCATTTAACAGAACAACACTCAATGTGGTGTGTGTGTGTGTGTGTGTGTGCCTGTGTGCATGTGTGCATGTGCACACAAGAACACACTGTCCATCACTGAAATTATACAATATCAGTAACAGATGAATGAATGCATATGGAGCATGGATGGAATGATAATGACAAGGAAAAACCGCAGTACTCCTAGAAAAACATTTTCCAGTAGCATTATGTATACTGCAAATCCCATAAGGACTAAATTGGAACGAAACCCAAGCCTCCATGGTAAGCGACCAGTGAATAACTGCCCGACATATGGCAAAGCTTCCCCATGTGGGACTCTTTTAACATGTACCATGAACATTACACACCTTACATATGTGTTAATTTTTTGTATAAAATGAATAATGACAGTCATCTAATGGAACATGTTTCTGATTCTAGAACAGACTGTATTGTTAATTCATTTATTTGTCCTTAAATTACACAAGTTCTTACAAATTTTACACTTATGTAGTAAACCAACAAACATACACTGATAAAATATGCTCCATCATACATTAATATTCACCTACATGTTTTGGTCGCTTTTGTGACCATCAAAGGGTGCTTTACAAGAATACTGATAAAATATAACAGTTACCCAGGTTGCAAAAGTAAAAACACTAAATGTTAAAATGAATAACTCAAGAGAACCTTGTAGTCATAAAATGGTGGACCACGTTGTTAAAAACCTGAAATTTGTGTTGTTAAAATTTTATCTGTTTTTAACAACATAATCCAACATCTTATGACCGAAGAATACGTTCAAAGTATTCACCGTAACATCACGTGGTTTGACTTATACAGTTTGGGCAACTGTTATATTTTACCAGTATTCTTGTAAAGCACTCTGATGATGGTGGCAAAAGCAACCAAAACATGTAGGTGAATATTAACATATAATAAAGTATATATTATCACTGTGCATTTGTGGGTTTACTACATAGGTGTAAATATTCCTTAATGCACAAATATGGAACATATATAGTTCTTTCAAATTCATTACTAGCCTGACCTTTCTGTATAGCACTGACAGAATTCTAGGTCATAATTATCAAATAAATGTAGCCTACTGTTTTTAACTTTCAAAGTGCCGAATTTTTCACAGCTGCCTACCCCACAGTCCTAATTTAAATTCCACCTTAATGTACACTGTTGACATGTATGGATAACCCAGTACCATGTATCTTTCTTAATAATGCACACAGAAAACCAAAACACACTATTCTAACATCTTTGTTTTACCACAAGGGACTGTGCCCCAGGTCTTTGTTCAGTAGATTTCTTGTAATGTAGAAGACAACAACATCTATTTACATTCTATACTGGGCATTTTTAATATTTTTATTGAAAATGTTGTGATTTTACTAATTCATATCCAGAATTATGGACAAAGAGCACAAACTTCTTTTCTGGCAACTAACAGCAGCTTCTTTGTTTTACAATACAGACACAACTTGTCCCACCTATACTTCAGTCCACAACTTGATCGCCTCTGAGGTACAGTTTCTGATATCTAGAAACCCACAATTCAGCATCACAGACCTCACAGCAGTGCACAATTTTCCCTTAGCAAAATCTGCACCTTCCTTTACTTTCCAGTGCTTTGCATGCTACTGGAATGTGCAACGTCCTTCCATTCACTTGCCTGTCTTGGTCGAAAGCAAGACTGCACAAACAACCTGTTCCTTGAACTACAAGTGGGTCATCTTAGTGTCATAAGACTGCTTATGGCATGATGTAAGCTCAAAGAAGGGCCATACCATAACTCAAGCAGATGTTGTCAGCTTTTCACTGCAGACACCAAGGTTTAATTTAAAGGCACTTCGGCTTTTGCCCATCACCTATCATGCCACCAAATCTCCATACGCCTTCATCTATCAACCTGTGCACAGCAGTCTCTCCATTAGGGGCAGCAGTTCCAGTGACACATTCTTGCCTCATTACAAACATGAAGCTATATTGAAACACAGCAATATCTAATTATTCCCAAAAATCCTGTGAATTATGCCACAGCCACAGGTAATTCTGTCTTTCTTACCAACAAAATCCAGGTACATTAGAATGCTGATTACTTGGGGCTTCATAGCAGTCCCCAAAGTTTCCTTCAGCTGTACATCAGTTTAAGGTGGATATTAAATAAAAGTTCCTCTCATGTCTTCAGTAGCACATGGCTGTGAGAATGCCACACTAACTGGGGGGAGGGGTCCAAGAACCGAATGAGCAGTAAGCTGGATGAGTCCCAGAGGTGGTGTGAATGCAATTAAAAAGAGAAAAATCTCTTCCTGTCAGGAATAGAACCCTGATACCCCACCAACTAGTCAGCCCACTGAGCTACTGCACATCCTGCAAGATTAAAGATTAGACACTGCAACAGGCCTTCTTGTGAGACAGAATACCTGTATTGTATTGCAAGCTATGTTGTGAGATTACTGACTGCCTTAAGAATCTACAGCAAAACATCCTGAGATTACAGGCTGTCTGGATTCTACAGCTGGCCACCTTGACAGGTTGAAGACTATATTTATGGTCAGTATTCCATCCAGACATTACAGACTGTTGTGATTCTACAGGAAGCTACTGTGTGCGATTATAGACCATCTTAGGGATGAGGGCAGGCCAACATGAGAGATTATAGACTGTTAGATTCTAGAGCAGACCAACTCATCAGGTCCTGCACTGTCTAGATTACACAACAGACAACCTCAGCAAATTACAAATTACCTACATTTTACCGCTGATCGACCACCTTGTGAGATTACACTCTGTCTAAATAGTACAGAGGTCTATCCTGCAGATTAGTGTCTTAGATAGTACAAAAAGCCATCTGTCTCAGTTGTACAGAAGGCCATCCTGAGAAATTACAATCTGACTAGATTGTCCAGAAGGCCATCCTGAGACACAACAGATGGTCTAGATTGTACAGAAGGCTCTCCTGTGAGATTATACACTGTCTACATTGTATAAAAGGCAATCCTAACAGATTACAGAATGTCTAGTCTACAGCAGGCCATCTTATGAGATTAAAGCCTTACTACATTCTAGAGTATGACAACTGCTCTGGCTAAAGAGGTGAAGAACAACTGTAGAAACAGAAGTGCATGCCAAACATTCTACCTTTCAAAACAAATATTTTAGCTCTGTAATTAACATACCTGGGCATACCATCCATACTATAGTCCAGGCCAGAGACAACAAGTTTCACATAACAGTCATGGTTAGTTGATACAACTAAATGAAGCAGCCTGGAAATCAAACACAAATATATACATACAAAATCAATAAACCCACACATATACTACTTCTGTCATTATATAATGTTAATTTAGAAATTTTAAGAGAAAGTAGAGTGATTTTATGTTTTGTCCCACCAATTCCATGTTTATAAGTAATAAAGAGTACTTGAAAACTGTCAACACATATGTATTTTGATAAAATAATGTGTTAATCAATTTAACACCATGTTTTGACACTGGTTGTCAAAATCAGGCTAATCTGAGTGTATAAAAATGCGAAAATCTAAAATTATATATACATAGAGATGTCATGTGACAATTAAATGAAGTGTGATCTCATTCCTTACAAGCTGATGCACTGCAGATTGCTTTCATCTTATTTCTATACTTTCTGCACAAAGATTTTATCTTACAGCTTATACTTCACCAGTACTGATAAAAACTACGATTTTTACTTGCTGTAGATGTAATACTTCTCCTTTTGCTTTATATTTACTTTCCAGGTGAAGTGTGCTGTTTTCTGAATATTGATATTGTAAGTAAAATCATTCTTGATAAGTAAAATACTGTAGTATAACAGTTTTGGACAATGAAGTTAAAATATCATAAAAATAAAATTTCTTAAAATTATGTTATAAGCTGATATTTGTTGTAAAGTATATTGTTGTTATTGCTCTGGACAGATCTCTTGTTTGAATGTGATTAAAATATGTCAGCATACTTTCAATGTTGGTACAGTACCTTCAGTCATGTACCTGTAGGATATATTAGCACCCTAGTACACATTTTGAATAATAGAAATTACTGGAAATATTATACTGTCTCTAACATACTGCAACAAAAGGTAACATCCACACAAGGTACCGACACTACTGTCCATCACTGATGCTTATGGTAGGGCAGAAACATGAATAACTATGGAACATTTAAAATCCAATCAATTTCGCCTTACCACAATAAAAAGCACAAATAAGGCATACTTCAACAAAGAGGTTAAAAAATGTGTAGTTTGTACTTCTCTCCATTACTAGGTCATACTATATCAAAACACCATAGAACAATGTATAAAGCATAATGGGAAAGGTTTTGGGTGAGGTAAACACTTTGTTCATTACATACCTGTACATTCAACAGTCATTGGTCTTATCAAAGTTTTATTTATTCACCAACTGATGCACTAGTGAGTTGTCTTAAAAAACAATATTAAAATTTACATTAAAACAGCTCTGACATGTTTCAGTGTTAGAGTTACACCATCAGGGAGCACATTAATTTGTGTTTACTAAGTTAAAATTGTTAAAACAGTCCATTAAAATACATCGGTGTGTGGTTAATATGGTGGTGGTGTGCCTACATATATTAAGTCTGTAATGAATACATTGTGTCAAATACTGTAATAACAGAATTTTCACAATGTAATGAATCATATCAAAATTGGCTGGACTTACCCTTATTGGTGTCTGTATGTTGCATACACAGACACGTCTCATATAACACCGAAAAAAAATGCACACACATTTCACTCATGACTAGTAAACTTAACCAACACAAAATTCACTAAAGATCAAATCAACATGTTAACTCTAGGCTTCGACTATGCAGTAGAAAAAGACCCGAAATACTATATCATTGACTTAATAATAGACACGGAAAATGCTATTAGACACTTGGACACTAAGGAAAAAATGCAATATACAGACACCAATAAGGGTAAGTCCAGCCAATTTCGATATGATTCATTATGTTTTGGAAATTCTATTATCACAGCATTTGACACAATGTATTCATTACAGACCTAATATATGCAGCCACACACCGACATATTTTAATGGACTATTTTAACAACTGTCACTTTAGTAAGCACAAATTAATGTGCTCCCTGATGATGCTACAACTGTAACACCAAAACATGTCGGAGCTGTTTTAATATAAATTGGTATGTAAATTTTAATATCGTTTTTTAAGACAACTCACTGGTGCATCAGTTGATAAATAAATAAAATTTTGACAATATCAAGATGCACGGTATGAATGTGACAAAAAAAAACCCCCACTGGTCTTGTTACGAAAAAATTAAAAACCTGGATACTCCATAAATTGATTTACATGCAACAGATCAGGACACTACTTCTACTAGTATAGCAGTATGACAAGTTATCTGTTCCTGCTCACAAAGCAATAGTTACAGTCTAATACTCACTGCTGAAAAATGCCAGCTTTATCCAGCATCCGTAACCCCTTACTACATCTACAAAGCCGTCCGATAAACATAAAATAATTCTGACAAACTGAATTGGATACATGTTGAGGGCTGAACAGACAGTCATGGGCACTCTTAGAGGAGGTGATGGCATCAATCTGAACCCAAATGTCTGTAAGCAGTTCATTTAACAGTTTTCCACCTTCAGTCTGAAAAATAAAAGAAACTTTTGTTTTCAACAATATGAAAAGCATCAGTACCAAGCACCATGGAGTGAGTAATGACTGGCACTACATGTTCATAAGTTCATATTAAGTGGCACCCAGTTCAAATCCTGGCCACAAGACCAGATGTCCTTAAGTTTTTTTTAGTCTCTCCTAATAAATTACCTCTAAATAGACAATGACAAATTACTTCTTACCTCACCATATATATGTTCACCAGAACTACATAAATGACACAGTTGACAAAGCAAATTTTCTGTATACCGTTCCCATCTTCATGCAGTCTGGACAAAATATATCTCTCTTTAAATGTCTTATTTAGTGACAAATACCAGGAGATTTTGCACCAGAATTAAATGCCCGGCTTGATGTGCAGCAAACCAGAATTTAAGTGGTGGCCATATACTAAACGCCATGACAGAGCATCATATATACACAGAGTTCGGCATTTTGGGCATCACACTGCATGACGGATATACCTGATGTTAGGCACCAAAGGCATAATACAGTGGTATGAAGCACTATTGGAATGACAAGGACATAAAACTGAAATACTTCGAGGAAGCCATGGTGCACTGCCACTCTGCTCATCATAAATCCCACATGGATTGCCTTGGTATCAAACTCTGGCATCTCAAACAATGTTGCTCTGTTGACAGCAATGGCTGTTCAGGAACCTATGCACCCACAGAAGTGTGTCTACTGTGAAATATATTTACTACACACATATTCTGGGTTCTTTATTTTCATCTCTAATACAAACCATTCATATTTAACTGCACTGCTATCCCACTACTTTTTCACACAAACACAGCATTTTTCATATTGTTGTACAAGACCTTCTGTTCCCTGTTGATGGAAGTCTATGTCTTGTGTTATAAGTCACTATAACACCTCTGTTTCCACTTCACAATCATATTTAATGTTGCGGCCACCAAGATTTTGCTTCAGTGACAAAACACTCATTGGCAATAACTTCCAACACAATCACAATCAGGGCACATTCTTTAGTTACTAAATAATGTAAAATGTACACCCATTTTCTGACTGACCCTCATATCTAAACATTCCTGCCAGACATAACAGAAGCCAAGTAAAATCAAGTACAAGTAAATTCATCAGTGTTGTAAAGGTTATAAAGAAAAGATACTGACATGTGGATTTACCACCTGCAGATGAGGCACAGCAGGACAGTACGCAGAACTGGATACATCTGAAGCAATTGTGGCAATGAATGGTACCAAAAATCTGATGACCCACACATTCAAAACACTTCCATATCAGTATGACACTCTATGGACAAATTCCGCAATACACCTCATTTTGAGATGTACAGTTTCCCCCCCCCCCCCCCCAAAAAAAAAAAAAAAAATTTTTTTTATACCAACTCCATTATAAAAAAGAAATAAATAGAGGGGTATTAGAAAAAAAATTGTTTTTTTTTTTGTTGGGGGGGGGGGGGAGAAACTGTACATCTCAAAATGAGGTGTATTGCGGAATTTGTCCATAGAGTGTCATACTGATATGGAAGT
>Ga0123357_10005038_pt1 | contig 15721 bp, 8 predicted proteins | sample TergutEmb28metaG_FD_89873 | JGI IMG/M metagenome (GOLD analysis project Ga0123357, IMG submission 89873) | Embiratermes neotenicus P4 segment gut microbial communities from Petit-Saut dam, French Guiana - Emb289 P4 | ecosystem: Host-associated > Arthropoda: Insects > Digestive system > Gut ... | reverse complement strand
TCCAGGATAGAGACAGGTGGCGGACGCTTGTGAGTGCGGTAATGAACCTTCGGGTTCCGTGAAATGCGGGGAGTTTCTTGACTAGCTGCAGATCAGTTAGCTTCTCAAGGACTCTGCACCATGGAGTAAGTAAGTAAGTAAGTTTATACAGAATTACCACGAGTATTTTTTAACTACTATTTGTAATACGAGATCTCGTAACTTTCAAAGTGCCAACAATTGTACGTAGAAACTACTCTAAAAACTAGCCTGAAAATGGCTCTGTATACGAGCCAAAACATGTAGCTAGAAATACAACTAAGACTTCTAATAAACTGAGAGTTGTGTATGACTATACAATTTTATAGATTTATATTTTTACAATATATATATTGACCATACTAATGTTCATTCCCTGATGATGGTGCATGAACGCTGAAACATTTTAGTGCCAATATAACATATTTATGTTATTTCTATTGTGTTGTGCAGATGTTGGCTTTGTAACTGAATATTCCTGGATACAACATTTGACTGTATACCGTTAATAAATCGTCTAACATAAGCACTTGTTTATTACAATCCACAACCAACCACAAAATCCTGACACGGTAAAGAGTAGGTATCCTGTGTGACTACAATATGATACTGATACGTTTATGTAGCCCAAAATAAGTTGTATTCACTAACACTACCAGCCTATGTAAGGGATTATCGATATCCAAGACCAAATTATACACATGTGTAGCCTAACCTGCCCCGGATCGTTCATTTACTGGGTACTGAACTCCATTTTATACTTTTCTTTCTCAAGTTTCAAGAACCATGTTTAAAATATGTGTGTATGTGTATGTGTGTGTGTATATATATATATATATATATATATATATATATATATATATATCATCTATTTGAAATATGGCTGTTGATATTTGACTACTGCATTACACGACAAGCCATATTTACTAATGATATTCTTACTATTTTTTTTAATACCATAATATATAAATACTGCAGACGTAAAAAAACTGAGATCTCAATTTTTAATAGCTTCATAATTAAAGTTGTACATTTTCTTTTTTTAAATACAGTTGCACACAGCCTAAGGATGGCTTAACAAAGCTGAAACAAGTGGCTGAATGTGGATCTTAATAAACCAGTGTTGCATTAAAATCAATGACATCTATGTAAATAAATAAATATGTATAAACAATGGGATGAGACTAATCAAATTAGTGTACCCTGTTAAGTTGAAAATATATTCTCTCTGTGTTCGAAAGGAAAGCATCTCCCTAAATGGCCCCAATACAATATAATCAGTATTTAAAGGAAAAGCATCAAAGAAGGTGGATACACATTCGCTGGAACAGTTGTCTGCCAGTATGCACACAAGCTGAAGAAAGTACTGCATGTTGCAAAACTGTTTAAATTATATGCACGATGCCCAGATGCACAGGATGCATTCAGTTGTCCGGCAACCAGAAAATTTCATGCATCTGGTCATCCTTTTAAGACAACCATCACTGAATTTTTTTTAGGTGCTGATTTGTTCTTGGAGACATCGCTGCATCATGTCCCACAAAAAATAGTGAAATTCTGTACATTCTTTCTTGCAAGAGCAAAGAATGTTTCATGTACCAACTACTATACACTATTTGGTCCATGGTTTTTATGCAAAATAAGGTAGCATAATGATCAAGGATTATACTCAAGAGTTTTTGAGGTTATACCCAGAATCTTCGTGCAAAGGAAAAATTACAGTTTAAGTGATGTAAGTGATACAGATGAAGATCAGCCTGGCTTTTGACAGGCATCGAGGTAAAAAATGTATATTTTAATATGAAGACAGAACGTAATTGTGCACAATGGAAAAATGTGAATTACTGCTCTGCCATCTTCTCTATCATTCCTTCAAAGAGTTTGTATTGCTCTGCAGCTGAACCTTCCCCTCAGTGCACCTGCTTACATTTTTAAACCTCTCCACTGCCCCTCCCTCAAAGTCAGATTGGTCAAGTAATAAGGTTCATGCTGAAAAACAAACAGAATAAGACTATCTTTATCGTTGCACCGTGCACTTCCTAGAGTTATATAATCAGCACACCAACTAATGCACATACATAAAATTTTTACATTAAAACATTTAAAATCGCTCCAATATGTTTCGATCCTAAGATCATCTTCAGGGAGCTACACTGTTCGTTGCTAAAGTCACAATTTAAAAACACTCACTGATTAATTTCCTTATATTAACTTGGTGCTGTGGCAGCTTGAGGCATGATCTTAGGATCGAAACATGTTGAAGTGATTTTAAAAGTTTTAATGTAAAAATTTTATGTATGTGCATTAGTTGGTGTGCTAATTATAAGAATAGGACTATGTATCACTGCTATATAAGCAGGGACATAAAGCGCTGCTTAGTTACTTTGCATTTAAGGGTTCAACGTGATTAACACTGGCAATGAATACTCTGACAATTGTGGCCACACTCCTTTACAATACCTCTAAATTATCTACCTTTTTTTCCCCAAGTACTTGTGCAGAAACAGTTTGTCCATGTTTAAAATTAATTAAAACAAGTCTTGAGGTCAGGAATACAGCACCTCTACTGGTTTTTCACACTACTTGAGCTTGCGAGGAATCCTACAGGAAAAATACTTCAACAAAGGTCTTACAAATTACAATATTGTCTGAACTGTATAGTTTCAGTTTTACGTTATAGTATAAGTATTACACACAAGTATTCATTCCACACATTCTAGATGAAGACAGCATTATATACATAATTTCTACACCGGTTTGCGATAAAAATTATTTGCTGCAATAACTGCTGTGGGAGCTTTTATCCCACATAAATTACATGTGTTTTAACAGCATATGCACTTATGCCAATACTTCTGACAGTGGTTTTTATATTGCAACTCTTAACATTCCAACTTATCCTTTCAGTAAGAAATATCACAGAGAACTGTACGTCTGGCCCAAGCATCCTAAAACAATGCTGAAAGGGGTGCCTGCTGATACGAGATTAATGGACGATGTTCTGCTAACATTGCACTGCTAGGGCTACCTTTATATGTACGATATATAGAAAAAGAGTTTTGTTAGCCCCTAAGGGGGGATAAATTACTGGTAAATGGGCAAGGGGGGGAGGGAGAGGGGGCATGTGGATCTAAAATTGTCAGGTTGGTTAAATGAAGGAATGTTATTCTTGTTTTTAAGCTTTCGCCGTGTTCTAAATGTAATTTGTTCCTTTTTGAGTAATTCCCCGGTGTCTAAGTTCTAATTGCCAACGTTTCGGAACTCACTGTCGGTTCCATCTTCATAGGCAGGTGAATGAAGTATGTCAGTGGATGGATTGTGTACGGGCACACTACTTCCTATTGGCTCTGCCACTTCCCTGCTCCAACTCAATTAGGTATAAATACCCCACACAATCCATCCACTGACATACTTCATTCACCTGCCTATGAAGATGGAACCAACAGTGAGTTCCGAAACATTGGCAATTAGAACTTAGACACCGGGGAATTACCCAAAAAGGAACAAATTATGAAGGAATGTTATGTTTTGAAAAAAGATGGGGCAACAGAAATTCAGTCCGGTTTTTGATGAAGAAAGAAGCAATTTGGAAAACACAGCATAAGATTCAATACAACACCGAAATGGGTAGTATATTGTGTTGGAACAAGACTGGATAGAATCCAGTATTGGGAATTCCTTTAACAACTGAAAAAGTACACACAGAGTATTGTGTAATGATGGTTAGTACTTGAAAATAAAAATTAAATCATTAATGAAACCACATTCAGTGGCCCTAGTCAAGTTAGTCACTTTTAGAAAAAACAGATTTCGGTATCCTGTAGCATTTTTAGACATTCCAATGCAATATACACACCATCATATACAGAAATATACATATCCAATACAGCACTGTTTCAAGGGAATGGAACTTATATAGTGACCCCAAATAAATAGTATGCAAACAAATTTGGAAAAAATTGTAACTATAATTGATATATCCCTTATCAAAAATTGCCTTGAGAAATATGAAACATGTATATAAACACAGACAAAATAACCAGTAATGTCATTTTTGCTATCACTAAAATCTCTGGAGCTCTAACAAGGAGGTAAAGCTTGTTAGATGTGAAAGCAAACTTTGGTGCATATACCATTATTCCCCAGTATGCAACTTCAGATAACATCTTCCTGTAAGGCATATAGCAGTATTTGATTGCCCTCTTTCAGAGTTTAAGAAATGCTTTACAGTTCTTTAGGGACCTCAACTGCACACCACTGTTCGAGCTGTCTACCTGCTCCCACTCACATACCACACTCCTGCAAAGCACCATTCATTCACTTGCAGCAATACAACACCATCCAGGGCCTTCAGAACTGTGGTCAGGCACTGAAGAAAAATAAAAAAGACAACAAAAAATACTGTTGTATATGTACACTTTCTTCACAATCTCTCCTTTTTTTAAATGAAATTATTCAGAGTTCATATAACATACACACATACACACACACACACACACACCATCTATTCATTTAGTTTTTTGATATTTTGAAGTCATTCAATGTAAAATATACATGGTTGAACTGGGTTACAAGTTTATCCAGGATGTTTTAAAGTACTGAAGGCCAATGCCCAGAAGAAAAAAAGTTGAAGTGTTTGAGATGACAGAATTACCAATCATGAAACTTTAAGATGAGATGCAAACATGGGTTCTAAAATTCAAAAAATTATCTCATACACTACTGAACAAAGTATATCACAAATGACTATTGACATACAATTCAGAACATAACCATATCACCTCCTTGCTTGCACAAACCTAAACGAAAGCTGTAGAAAGAGGAATCTAATTAAATGAACATAAATACAAAGAGGCCACACCATAGTGTTCTAGGTGCTACCATGAATACCTGACAAAGAACTTATTTCACATTACAAATGACTGCACAAACTCTTCTGTATTTGCTTACACTGGCTACACATATGAGTGACTGATCATTCATTATGATCCACTGCTTAGAGTCACCAATTTCAGGTGAATTCAAAAGTCAAATACTGGTGCGGTAAAAAATAAAAAGAAAAGCACTGAAACCCAATTCGACCACTTTGTGTTGATACATATTATTGGATAATTATTATCTACTTTACTTTACTCACTGCACTTACTACACAGAACTTCCTTCACATTAATGAATTCATGCAAGTGCAGAAATCTTGAGGCACAAAACTAAGAGTCTGAAAGTTACCAAATGTAACAGTCTGGTAACCACACACAGTGGGCCAACCTTATGAAGTGAAGGCAACAAACACAACTCCCTTCCATCATGAAACTTACAAGATATTACAGATCACAGAAACATTTCTGTAAATGCCAAAACAATGTTGATACATAAACATGAGTGGAGGGATTAGGAATGACGGTAAGACGGTACGTTCCGATCATTCAGGTGCCTTATCAGTACACAGTATTTCTTTCAGAAGTATACTGCATTAACAATCCGAAATTCAGACTGATCTAGGGTAAGCCACAATATAATGTAACAGGCCTTGCTGATGCAGTGAGATGTACAACAGCAGACAGTAACAAATGGGTAGATGCAGCAGGTCTGCAGGAGCACTGGGCTAAACTGCCTGACAGAGATGATATAATGGACATACCTCTACTCTCAAAACCCCATTTTAAAACAATAAATAATATAGCATATGGTAAGAAACCAGCATATTTTTGCTAATTTGGCTGCTTTCATAACAAGTGCCAGGGTGTTGATTATATCCAGTTAGTGAAGCAAATAAAATTCAGGATTCCATTTTTATGGGACATCCTGATGTTTTCGAAGGGTCTAGGGTTCTAAGAAAACACATTTTTCTTGAACCTCTGAACCCTTGAAAATGAAGACAATATTTGCTTTTGAAAAAGTGTGAACCAATTAACCAGTTACATGATATTATATCCCAGAATAATGGAATCTCACCCACAACACCATGCAAACCTAAAGACATGAAAGAACTGTTCAATTACAATCGTTACAAGATAATGCTAAGAAAATTAAAAATGCTCTGAATTCTTGACATATGCTGTCTTACCAATATATGGTCATTTTGTTTCACATTAGCATCAAATCAAAAAGTGTTTACATTACTGATCACACAAAGCTGGCAAAATGTCTGCTACTGTAAGAAATACAAATTCATCCAAAGTACTTAGCATGAGGCTGCAGTCAAATGTACTATACAGACTGGGCTGTCACACTGCATAACTCATGCAAGAGCTCTCTACAATTTTACATTTCACAAGTAACAATTATTGCACCAGCTTTCCACCTTACCATCATAACATGGACAGACATTCATTTTGTGCAACTTCATATTGGACTCTCCTTCTGTATGTTTTTTTAATGTATTTATGTATCTGTGTGTGTATGTGTGTGTGCGTGTATGTATGTATGTATGTATGTATATATGTATGTATGTGTGTGTGTGTGTATGTATGTATGTATGTATGTACGTATGTATGTATGTATGTGTGCGTGTGTACGTATGTGCGCGCGCGTGCATATGTATGTATGTATGTATGTATGTATGTGTGTGTGTGTGTGTCTGTATGTTGCAAGCATGTATGTATGTGTATTAATTAATTTATTAATTAATTCATGGTTCATTATATCATACTGTCAGTATTTCAGCCTAAATATCATCAAATGACAGAATTAGTGAAAGAAAAATAGAAAAATGGAAAGTATTTGAAAGAGGTCATTGTCTGAACTGACGTATTACCTGCCATCTGCTTGGAGCGACCAAGAAGTATGACAAAATTTTCAGTGAGGATAGCCAGTGTCCGGCCTGAGATTTGAACCAGGCATCTCACATACACAAGTCAGAGGCATTACTACTTCAGCCAAACTGTCAAATAGGTTGATAAAAAGTTCAAGATATTTCTATAACAATAATTAACCTACTGTATTTACCCAATCAAAATTAAACATAGTCTGTGTTATTTTTCCTGAAAACTGAATACTGTGAAGCAGGATCACCTTATATTCAGGAAAATACAGCAAATAGAGATGAAGAAATTTTGTTGTGTGTTACCTTAGATCACATTTTTGTGTCAGAAATATCAGCCATATATAAGAGACATCACATACAAGGAAAGACTATGGGACACGTATGTGTCAATAATACCATCCAGAAACTTCCTGATTTTTAAATGCATCTCCTATTAGTACAGTTTAAAATATGCAAGTTAAAATGGATTTTAAAAAGTGTTAAAATCACAACTTCCCACTGTAGAAAATCATTAGAAATGCTACAATAAATATATCACAAAATGCATAATATATCAATTAAAATGTCTAAAACTGATACAAATAACAACTTACATATCTCTATTTGAAATAATATATAACTACTTGTACACTTGATTTGCAAACCCTTTCTAATACCCATGGCCTGATGATTTACTGGAGATGGTATATCCATTTACAAGTTACACAAAACCCAGAAATGTGTCACTGACCCTCTATGGGAATAATCCCAAAGTAAGTACCATACGTCTACGGATCTACAGTACCAAACCTACACAGGATGAAACATTATGCAAGCTAATCACAGAAAAATGAAGTATGATGTACTGACAGTCCACTTGCAACTACTCTCAAACAACAACAAAATCATATTCTTGAGCCACAACTGTTAAAAAAACACACACACAAGGATCAACCTGTATCAAGGATTATTTCCATATAGGAGCAGTTTCTTTTGATACAGTCACAAGTACAGTTTTCTACACCAATGAAAAAGTTTTTTTTAAATAATGGGTTCAATACAACATTCATCTTTACTCAGAACAACTTACTCTTCTGTAGGTTTCAAAATATATTACAAGTAGAAAAAATACTGTTGCCGTTCTTCCAGGAAGACGCAGGTTTCTGAAAATCATATAATTCGAAGCAAACATAAAATAAAGTAAAACATTTACAAAATATACTTCATTCAAAGAAAACTGTACTCATGGCTACATATGACAACTGGTAACATCACATACAAACGAAACCTCTGATCTGGCATCTTGTCTTCTGATTTCCCCCTTCCAACAGTACTAACTGCATCTGGCTCTTTTTCTTCATACCAGCCCCAGTGTTACTGATTCTACACTGCAGTTAACACAAGTATAACTCTCTACAGTGCCTGTCACAGCCACAGCCATGTACCACTCCCACAAACTACCAGTTCTGAAGTAACACTACCCAAGCTCCATGTTCAGGTACATGGCACAGGGCCAGCATTAGAAGGCCTCATGAATGGTACACTTATCTTGTCTGCAGAAAGTTGAATGTTTCTCTTAAAAGTGTGTCCACATCCATGTGGATACACTGATAAAATCAACACCAGATATACCAAGCACATGAGTAACGATATATTGGTCATTACACAATGACACGGTTGTTTGAAATATGAGTGACCTAAGTTTCATTTCCTGACATTTCTGTTTATATTTGATTCTAAATGCTCTTGTATATTAGTAAAAACATGGAATGAAACAATCTTTATATGACAAGTCAAAAAGAAATTTTAGATGCCTGTTGAGTATAAGACTAGGAATTGGTGAATGTAAAAGGCTGTACTTTCAAAGAAAGTGCTTTGGATACTTCAGTTAACCCTTCAGCAACCTGACATGTTCAATATGGCAGACACGTTGCTATCATACACTCAGATCAACACCAAACACTGCAGACCTGCTTGTAAGACTTACGCTTATGAAGTTCCACATTTCATATGCATGAAAAGGCAAACATCTCAATGTTCTCTTTATTCATATTTATTGTTTATGGTACGGTGATGTTCAATAACCTACCATTTGTATGCTGATAAAATTTTTTTCCTGTTGCCAATCACTTCATTACACGAAGAATGGTTTTTCTCTGTCCTAAAGGGGCAATGTATTGTCAGAAGTATGAGTGATCTTTGTTATACTGTCACAGTCAAAGCACACACCCATGTCAAGGAGATTTGTATCTCTTCACACATTCTGTTCTGTAGGTGACTACAGGCCTGGGTGATGTGATACCGTTTAATAATTATGTGAGAGAATAGAACTTCATTATGAATACTTTCTTTCATCTATTGAATCCAAAGCCTTCATGAGACATAATGAAATACGACATTACTTCCAGCACTGTTAACTTGGCACCTGTTGGCAGGATGAGGTATGGTCTGTCTTCAGTGCAACTGGCAGGATGTTCAGATATTAAGGTTTATCAGATTCAGATAGTTGCAGTGGAAGTTCTGTGGCTGATAATGCATGAACTACCATATTTATAAATGAATGATATGTGCAGAATGGAGGTGAATAATTGAAACTGATATACATTGCATTACAGAGGGCACAGTGAGCTGACACTAGTGGACTTCAGCCAGAGGGTGCATCAGAGGACATAAATATAACTTTCCGAAAATTTTTAAAAGTAAGAATTTGTGTACTACATAGTAAACAAAATCAACCACTATGCATAACAGTTTGTAAAATCCACAGTGTGGGGTGGTGGCAGTGTGTTGGAATAGTCACAACAAGATCTTCATTGCAGGTCTGAAGTGAATGACAGATGACAGTGATATCATGTTCATGCTAATACGGATGTAGACCTCTTGTGACTGTTTCCAAGGATTGACACAGAGCTGAATTCCTGTAAATCACTTTACATTCTGCAGATATCATAGAATTTGTCTATAAACTCTGCATGTCTTTCATGAATTTAAAGCCCCATCTTCTATTTTAGGTTTTTTAAACCGACTTAAAACCTCCAGTGCTGGTGGGTTAAAACAAAACAATTGTAGCATTTATAACACAAAAAAACAAACACAGATATATGCAACAAAAAGGATGAAGTCTTACTTAATGTAATTTGTTTTTCAATGAACAGAAAGGAAAAACTCACGTCCGCAATTTTTTTTTGCTGTTTTCATGACGGTCTTAATCAAATACTGTACCCATTACTTACGTTTGACAACCAATATTCCTTTGTTTCAAGAAGTCACTTAAATCACTCATGATTTCTGACACCTCACATCACTGCTGAAGCTTCACTACCAGTCACTGTATGATTCATGCTGCTCACAAACATTCCCTCACTCAACATTCACTCACTCTCTTGCTGTCCAACATTGTCACACCTCACTGACGCAACTGTTGTACACAGTGCCACTGTGCTGACAACTAGTGACTCTTTGTCGCTTCCTTAGCTGCCATGATGAGTGGCGTGAGGCTCGCCAAGGGACGAGCAAGTTTCAGGAAGGGATGCTACACAAAACAAGTTAGGGTTAAAGTGCAGATCAGCTGCGGAAGATACGCTATGAAAATCACTGCTTAAAATATGACCCACCTTCAGGAAGGAGCATAACAAAGTTACACATCCAAACCTGGAAAGTTCTGATCTGTGTCAGCAAATCATGACACTGTAAATCCACTGTAGGAAAAAAATAAGGAATAATTTCCAGAAACACAGAAGGAGGATATTCTTTGGGAATTTTAACAAAACATTTTACCAGAAATAACCAAAAACCCAATCTTTCTAACTGGAACTTCAGTACAGTTCTAGGTGTGAATTTGGAGTGTTTATATAATTGTATTCAGGATGTTCTCACAGTGGTAGAGAAACTTATCCAATATGGGATAAATTTCATATTACAGTGGATTTCAGGAGCACATATATAAAAGAAAACAACTTTCTTTATACAAATTTGAACACTGACTATAAAACAAAATCAAAATTCCTCATATAATCAACACACCTGAATGATTTAATAAGTGGAGTACAGAGCACATCCTGGTAACATCTGATATAAAATTCACAAGCCACAGCTTTTTATCATTACTAACACATAATTTCACATTTTATTAAACCACACACTGCAAAGATATAGTTTTCTAGATTTTCACTAAAACTTTCATTACTGCTGATTCCTAATTCATTATTACGACGACTTAACTGTATTTCGATCAGAATCACCATCTGGACAAAACTCCTCAATTAATCTGACAAAGACAGGACCAACATTGCCACACCTAACGAACCTAACATGAGTTTTACTTTACTTTAATAATTATGCGCTAATAATACTGGACAACAGAAGCCCATGTTATCTACAGAATTCAGTTGACAACGTAAAGAGTATTTACAACCAAGAAAAATTCTTAAAACTAGAAAAGTATGGCACTTCGGGATATACTTCTGTGTTACGCATGGGTTTTCAGCACATTACCTTCTTGGTCCTAGTCCACGGTGATGTGTGTCAAACCGTTTGGGTAACATGAAGTACCTTAACCCTTCAATGTTGTGTGTCAAGTACACTCGTGTGTCACACACACACCATAAGCTGCGGAGTGTTAAGTATAATCTCAATGTAAAGGTAAAATTTAAATACCCTTAAATACTGCTTCTGCACTGTGCTATGGCCCTGGGGTTGACTCAGCCTCTAACAGAAATGAGTACCAGGAGTATTTCCTGGGGGTAAAAGCGGCCAGTGCGTAGGGCTGACAACCTTACCACCATCCTGGGCCATTGTCACGTAATCTGGAAACTGTAACTTACTGGAACCCTCTGGGCACCGTGGGCCTGTAATGGGACTGATTTACCTTTTCACTGTGCTATGAAGTGGGGTTTGAATGCCCCCCCCCCCATAAGAGTTCACAGGTGTCCATTTATAACAGAGCAATTCCAAAAGAATTGGCTTACAGCGCAACAGCTGCAGGTACCTATACTGAACTTCAGTAATGGCTATGAGGCAGACACTGTGTACACACAAATCAAACAGTATACCAGTGAATTAAATCATAATGGAAACGGTCAATATGTGCCATACCAATAATCCAGTAAATGACATTACGAGACTAATTATGCTGCTGCTAAGAGCTTGCAGTATTGACTTATTAGCCGCATCTAACTACACAATTACAGACTAACTCCATGCAGCAGAGTTCTTCTTCAGAAGCTAATATATTCTCTCTTAGTGAAGAAATAGCCTTGATTTTATAGAGCCCAAAGGTTGATTAGTGAGTTCACAAACACTCACTACTTGCCCATATCCTGAGCAAGATAAATCCAGCCCTCACCCCCATCCCCCATATTAGTTCTTTAAGATTTTAATATTATCCACCCATCTATGACTAGATCTACCAATCAGCTTCTTTCCATCAAGTTTCCCTACAGGCTGTGATCTTCTGTCTGAACTAGCACTTGAACAAGTTAGACAATATTTTCTTCGTTACTACAAAACGATGTGTACCGAGATCAAAATGTAATGTCATTAATAATACATGTGCACCACCCCCACCCATGTCCCACACACACACACACACATACACACACACAAAATCACATAAACAAAACCATTTCACCTAAGATATTGCAATGGATTTCACTGATCACTCACTTTGAGCAGTTCAGATGCAGGTGACCGCCTGTCCACCTCCACTTCTAGGCACTGATCCAGGAAGTCCTGGAAGATTGGAGATAACTTCTCTTTCTCTTTAATATCTGGTTTCCCATTGGTTGCAATAAGATATAGAGCCTGCATTATAATAATACCATTACCACATTACTACATATTCTGACACACATTACACGTGAAGTCCCTCTACAAATGCCACAATATGAAACGACGTGGGACTGCTAATATAGCCAGTGTTGTGTCTCTGTCAGCTCCTTCATGGCTACCTAGTGATATGCTACCATACATGTGGACCTGACCTCACTTCTTCATTTCAGCTTTCTGCATATAGACACAAATTTCAAAGTGGTTTCATAATTTAAGAGAATGTACAGTCTCATCCTAGTTTACTGAATAACACAATCTTATATTTTCAAAAAAATGTCTGTACAAAACATTTTTAATTTTACACAGAATTATAAGCAGACCACATATTTTTCAGATGATGAGTCTGGAAAAGAACTCTTGTCTCACATTCAGTTGAGTACTTCACAGAGTGAGACACTTGACATTTAAATATCAATACTGTCCCAGAGAAACTAGCCCTGCATACAATACTGCTGCATAGGATAGAGCTCATACGATGGAAGGAAGACTGTTTATAGGAAGAAGAAAAGGAGGACCTCGCCTGAGATTGATGGATGATGTGGTAGCAGACCTGAAAGTGATGAAGATAAAGCAGTGGATGGAGAAGATGAAAGATAGAGAGAAATGGAGACTGAATGTTGAGGAGGCCAAGGCTCACCCAGGGCTGTAGTGCTGAGAGGAAGGAAGGAAGAAAGAGCTCATCCAACTTCCACAGTATTCTGCAAGCTCACAAACATGCACGTGAGTGTTTACGCACATGCATACCCACACGTGCGCGTGCAAACACACACACACACACACAGAGAAACAAACATTCCATGCTGATCTGACAGGCCACACTCACACACACACACACACACAGACAAATAAACAAACATCCCATGCTGATCTGACAGGCCACACACACACATACACACACACAAACATTCCATGCTGATCTGACTGGCCTATACTTCTGCTTTCTTTGCACAGAAAGTGTACCAAAATGCTGTCCCTTACCCTAAGAGGATTTTCATTTAAATATGGAGGCTCCCCTTCTATCATTTCAATAGCCATAATTCCAAGAGACCATATATCAACTTTAGGCCCATATTGCTTGCGTGTAACAACTTCTGGTGCCATCCAGTAAGGTGTCCCTACCATTGTGGTGCGCTTCGACTGCTCAGGAGAAATTTGTGCACAGAAACCAAAATCAGCTGGAAAAAAAAAAGGGGGGCATAATTAATACCTTCATAAAATACTCAGACTATTCAGTCATAACAAAAAATTGAAATTTCGTTGGTTTTCTGCAGAATGGTACATACTGTTTGTTTCTTTGGACATGCTGTGTCATGTATAAACTGCAGAGGTCAAATGTGATACAAACAATTCATCAGATGAAATGTCAAAGCGATTATGTCATCTGAGTAAGTATTGTACCACTTACAAAAACGAAATGAATAGAAGCATGAAGAACTCATGTTCAAACAGCAACTTCATGGCCAGTATTCAATTTGAGCACTGTAATTTCTAAGCTAACCTGCTCAAATACAATTTATATCTGTATTACTGATACGGCAGGCATGCTACCTGCATTCTTACCAATTCCCCCTCTCCTAGCGATTCAAGCAATAAGGGCACAAATCAGATAATACATATTGCACTCATTTAGTAATGTTACTGAGTTACGAGTTTTTTTGTATGTCAAATTTAAATGAAACAAAGTTTTTTGTTTGCCTGATCTACACATGGGTCCAACGCAAGACAGAAAATGCGCATGTGCAAAGCAGGGATGCTGATATTCTGCACATGTGCATAACAGAATGCAAATTCTCATGTTGCATGAAAATGCAGTTTAAGTCCTCATACAAAATAGTAATTTAACTGCCCAAATGATATAAAAGTCAAAGTGGCTTCACAACTTTTTGTAAAACTCTCCAGTATCAATTAATGAAGGTTCATTCAGCAGTTCTCTGCTTGCTACACTCATACAGACAAGTGTGCAATTTGAATAAGCAGTCTGCAAGCACACAAACACATTTGAAACGATGCATCTCAAGAATGAAACAGGAGTCATATTCAGTATGTGCTTATTTTATGTTTCTAGGTCTCACATTCTCGTAGTTGTAAGTTCAGGGTTCTTGAAACAAAGATTTGTAAAGACAAAGGGCATAGTTGTCCCTGTGCACACCCTGAAAAGATATGGGGGAGTGGGGGTACAGCTTCAATCATTCATAACCTCAACACCAGATGGAGATGAGTGCTCAGCCTTATACACCAGCTGCTTTATCCCCAGGGACAGTACCCCTGGTATCCACTGAATAGGTGGTGGATGCATGGGGTCCAGGTGGTGGATGGGTGGGCTCCAAAGGCAGTCTGGATCCTTTAGAGAAGAGGACAATCTCTTGCCCATTGAGAATAAAACCACAATTTCTCAGTCATCCAACTGGTAGCCTAGTTGCTATACTGACCACACATCACAGATGAAGGTATTTAAATAATCACTAAAATCACTTAAATTAGTGCAAGGAAACTGACAACAACAACAACAACTACAATTACAGATTTTATAGTTCTACATATGAATATTGGTGCTACCATGTAGCAACCTGTACATCCATTTCTTCTAAACATTTTTCCATTATGTTCAAGAGTCTACAATGACAGAATGTAGAGCAAATAATGTGAATACAGCATTTGCAGTAAAAAATTCTGCTTTTAAAATTTCCATCTGTACACCCTCAGTACAAATAAACCATTTAAAACTTATGTACGCATTATCTCTTAAATACTTCCAATTTAGAATTGAAATTTGATGTGTATTGGACTGTGCACCATCTTGATAAATGAAGAATAAAATCCAACTAGATGCCACTTATTACTTTATTATGCTTATGTTAGGCTCAACATGTTTCAGGCACCATTATGGCCATCATCAGGAGCTCACGATGATAGCGTTGGTTACCACATGGGCCGTCTGGTTCTCGAGTTGCTGCTGGATGGAGGTTAAGTGCAGACAGGATGGATGAGTGTACGGACACTCATCCATCCTGCCTGCACTTAACCTCCAACCAGCAGCAACTCGAGAACCAGACGGCCCATGTGGTAACCAACGCTATCATCGTGAGCTCCTGATGATGGCCATAATGGTGCCTGAAACATGTTGAGCCTAAC
>Ga0123357_10005037_pt1 | contig 15722 bp, 7 predicted proteins | sample TergutEmb28metaG_FD_89873 | JGI IMG/M metagenome (GOLD analysis project Ga0123357, IMG submission 89873) | Embiratermes neotenicus P4 segment gut microbial communities from Petit-Saut dam, French Guiana - Emb289 P4 | ecosystem: Host-associated > Arthropoda: Insects > Digestive system > Gut ... | reverse complement strand
AGGTGACTACGTGAAAAAATCGTGAATGAAGTAAGTAATAATTATAGAAAGAGGCATCTTATTATGTGAAGTACTTTGGTGGCAAAAAAATAGGGAACCTTACTTTCTGAAAACCCCTAGTATCTAGCAAGACCCTTTTCTAACTAAAGTGTTTGAAATCGGCGTCGAAAAGTAAGTAGATTTATATTTAGATAAAAAATTTGTGAAAACATAAACTAATCCATCGTTTTTTAGGCGCGTTTGCAAATTTGCGAAAAGCGACTAGAGCTTCTTCATGTCTGTCCGTCCGTCCGTACGTCTGTCCGTATGGAGCAACTCGGCTGCCATTGGATGGATTGTCATGAAGTTTGTTATTTGAGTATTTTTTGAAAATCTGGCGAGAAAATTAAAATTTGATTGAAAGCTGACAAGAGTAATGGGCACTTACATGAAGACCAATATGCGTTTGTGATCATATCTGGCTGAATTCTTCTTAGAATGAGAAATGTTCGGACAAAATTTGCAGAGAAAATCAAAATACACATTTCATGTTTAATAACTTTTTTCCCCCGAAAAACGTGCCGTTCATGAGACAATGTGGAAAAACAATTTAGTGCCAGGCATGCCACAGGTGATAAATAATGTGGCACACGCGCATAACATGTTGGATACCTAAGGCTACAAACACACACTCAGAATATGTAATATTTATTTCTTTTCCACTATAACAATGGTTGCACAAACGCACCTCAGTGTTACATTACACGTACATTGCCTGCCTTGTTTATTCGTAACGATGTCATGGCTAGAATAGACGAGCGTTTTTCAAGAATAGTCTTCGGCGTTTGGATGCCGACCTTTACTGTCAAAGAAACAAACGACCAAACACATCAAGCGTGTGTGCTACGTAGAGGATGTCTCTTGTATTGTCGCACCGATTACAACAACTATATCCCACGGAATGTCAGCAACCGCCGTGACATCCCGTGCAGCTGCGGTAATCAGCATAGTGATAAAACAGTCTCGCTGTACCTGTATAGTGTAAAGTAAGAGAGTTTTTACAAGGCATATTTCTGGTAGCTACGTACATTTTCATGCTCGCTGTTTAGAATGTCAGTACGGATTGCAGGGGCAAAGTCTCTCTTCGAAAGCTGATAATCGCTCAGAGTGCTAAAAATTTCGGTATCTTTGAAGTAACTCGAAAGGTTAAGGTAACAATTTTTCACGAGAGTATATTACCTGCCTCTCTTCTTTGGCAAATGAATCACTTCTAATCCTCATTCCAGATTCTAATAAGTTCCATTTGATAATACGCTCCCAGCTACAATTTGTCTATCTGGTGAGCTGTCTCCTAGAATATTCCCGTTTAAAATTTATTCCTTATTACGTTATCATGTGCTGCTTTCACGTTCCATAGGCATTTCTCTTGTTTCTTATTACCCTATATTAATAACATCTGGTGCAGTGTACAAATATACATTCTCTTCAATGTGTAAGGTCAGAATAGTTCTGGAAACACTCTGTATGACAAGAAGTTTAAATAGATTTTACGTTCATAGGACCGTGCATCGTAACATATTTCTATAGTAAAACCAACCAGATGCATCATTGTCTCAAATTTATTTTATTGGAGTAACACTGTACATGTTTCGGACGGTCTTTCCGTCCATCATCAGGAGTTAAAGACTGTACATACTGCAACAGGCATATGTACAGTCTTTAACTCCTGATGATGGATGGAAAGACCGTCCGAAACATGTACAGTGTTACTCCAATAAAATAAATTTGAGACAATGATGCATCTGTTTGGTTTTACTATAGAAAGTTAAAATAGGTTTGGGGACGATCTGTACGACGTCTGGTACTCCTGTTTACTCCGTCAGTCTTAGCTCTTCTCAATGATTTGCACAAAGATTTAGGCACCTAATACATGAAGGTGTTGAAGGTAGCCACCTAATTAGCTTTAATCTTTCGAATTTCGTTGTTGATTATATGTACCACTGGGTTTGACGCAACAAGTTCTGCACCCTGCCCACACTTTTATTTGCATGTTTCGTTTGATTCCCAGAATGAATAGCTATCGTTTCCTGAAGAGAATTCACCGATTGGTCTTGCAAATTCAATCACCCTTCTTTCCCTCTGTGGCAAGAATTAAATTTTAAATCCAGAGAGTTAAGAAAACTTTTTTCCCCCCTGTACAGCAAGATAATTCGAATGTTCTACGTGGATACTTCATGTTGTGCATGCCCTCCGGTTCATGTCTGGAAACAAGAAATGACGGACGTCTCTTACAGGTGAAAGTATGTACATGTGGAGGCCGTTTGACGAATAATGCTGTCAGACACTGATGAGTACAACAACATCTTCGGTACCCACTTCATCAATCATAAACCGCCTTATATTGGGTGTATACGAATATAAATTATGAACTGGCAATAAAGTCTTGATTTATGTGATTCTTATCATGCTGCTTTAGTGCTTGTGGATGAATATAGGACGGACTAAAGTTCGCGTTAGAAATTTATATTGCCTTTATCTGTAAATGTGATGCAGATTTTCACAGTGGCATTACTTCGTGAAGTTACTTAATCAAATATTGTACTTGTCAACGAAGGCGATGATGCCATGCGAAATGTAAACTGGAAGTAGGCCCGGTTGGACGTGGCAAAAGTAAAAGGACAAGGAACCAAACGTAAATGATAAGTCAAATATTTTCAGTACTTATATATTCCAAATACGACCAGCCTCGTGGTCTAGTGGTCAGAGTCTCTGACTACTAATCATGAGGTCCCGGGTTCGATTCCCGGTTCTACCGTGGGAATTTTCCCTAAAGGGGAGGATTCCCGCAGTGACCATGGTCTGGGTAGGTTAGTAGAAATTAGGTTTAAGGGCCCTACTGGCACTATATCCTCCTATATCACCACTCACATCATCGGGACAACGTAACCGCGCCTTATGGGCGTCCCAGCCTCAGAAGTCGGTTACACTTCTGCCATGCCCAGGAGGGAAGACCACGAAGTCCGTAAAGGACATGTGGGGCATTGGATAAAAAAAATATATTCCAAATACGAAAGTATCGAGTACCTGCTCAAGAGCTACAATTTAAGTAAGTATGTACGCATAAAAGAATGTGTGGAACTTAGATTACAGCCGCTGAGATTTGACTCAGTTTCTGCAGAATAACCAATATTATTGTTCTCTAGCACCATGAAATCTTATTCCGCTATCTGCCCTAGTTTCTGTTTTGTAAGGTCCAGAGGCAGGTTGAAATTGATAAGAGTAAATGGCAGTGGGTGTTCCGTGTACTCTACTGAAAAGAATTCTTTGAAACTGCTCTGGATTAAGGAATAGTGGTGAAAATCAATAAAACCAAACGCTTATCTATCACAACAAACATATATTTAGAAGTGTGGAACGCGGCTACATGTGCACGTTGCGGCTCGTGATCGAGCCGTCATCAGGCTGTACGTAAGAATTGAAAGGATCATATTTACAATTGCAATTATTGATTATTCAAGTTGTGATCTCCTTATTACAGGTTTAAATGCTATCTTTTTAATTCTTACATATAGCCTGATCATGGCTTGATCACAAGACGAACCATTTTCATACAAGTAACTGATTTCCGGAGTTTTTAAATTTATATTTGCCTTTCGTGGAGGAATGTTTGGTTTTATGTATATTATAAGGCTTGAAGATGGGACAGATATGTTGTCCGAAATGTCGGTAACTAACCACCAATCAACGCTGCGTAACATCCCAGAATAGCAAAGATTTCGTTTAGATTGCTACGGAAGCTTGAAATAACACATGTTGTATGTAATTAAACCCCGTTTCTCTCCCCCACCCCTCTCTCTCTCTCTCTCTCTCTCTCTCTGGCGCAGCAGCCCAAATCGAGCCTAGGCCGCCTCACTGTTGAGGTTATAAACCATTTATTTAGGTAAAATTAACAAAAAATTATAACCACTGGTGTTTGCTATGTATTTTCCACGAAAGAATTTTTGAATCCTAATAAAATAAATAACCTGACTGGTTTTTTCCGTGCGTTTTCCTCACTTGTAAGGCAAATGCCAGGGTGTAACTCGCAAAGACGGGGCACGGCCCGCATTCTTCCCAATTAGTTTGACCACTCTGAGTTCGAATCCCAGAAAGCCTTCCAATCAAAGTTATTAATTGTGGTGTTCGGTGTATTGTTTGTGTGTAAATGTGTGCTGCACTACTGCCACCGGGTGTAAACCCAATTGCAGTTAACAAATATATCATATATCACATATAAAAAAAACTGAACTTACTAGCCTATAAATATTTTGTCATTTGACGTCTTTTGTCAACTTCATACATAATATACGCATATAACAGGACAATCGTGAATAATGCCACAGAAGAGCATTCCTGCCCGTTTTGATCCTTATTCCTTACCTTTCCTGAAGGAAGTGAGGAATAGGGCGAAGAATCTAATTCAGTTTGTAAATACCGATATTCAAAACTTCCGGTCTCCAGAATGCGAACCACGAGTGTTAGCAACTCGAGGGTTACCTTCAGTCCGTACATACGTTTTGTGTCTGCTGGCCTCATCCCAGTACATCAGGCCCTCTCACCATCAGTATTATGTGTTTTGTCTAATATTCAAATTTAACTACATGTAACTCCTATTCGTACTTTATACATGCTACGCGTTTCGACACGATCTGTTTACAGATCCTGTACTTACAACTTGAGTATCCAGTTGGCGCTCTTGCAACCAGCTACACGTACGAGTTGCGAGTTGCTTTCTGAGCCTTCATTTCTTCACTCTGAAATGCAGAACGTACCACTCGACGCGATATACACAAATAATGGCTTGCGTTATTTATTGGATCTGTCTGACTCTTTCTGGGGAAATTTGATCGCCGCTCGTTCCGATATGAATCAGCTAAAGGTTGACTGCCGTATTCTATCAATAAGGCTTAGAAACGCGTGTTTCACATAAGCCGTGCGCAACCGACGGAAATTGTTGTTAGAAAATGTGAAATACATTAAAACGCAGAGGTGCTTAATATCAAAAGATGTGTATGGTTTAAGGCTCATAGAAAGTGCCGCAACAAATTTAGAACTCTAGTTTTTGATATTTGAGTTTCTTCAAAAACAAATATTCAACAGACGAACAAATTTCGAAATCCTTTGTTAAAAAAGTCTAATAAGATATTTTCTTCCAGAACATTAAATAATCCTGGAGCACGTTTAGTTTCATCCACGAAAATCTTTGTTGTGAGAGTACAGCTTTATAGCTGCTTCTATACGGCACTCTGTAGTTTTGAAGTCTGACTTACTTTAGAGATTGTGTTAATTATAAGTCCACATAATTAATTAAAATAGTAGACAGTTTTCAGCAGATAGCGCCGGACTAATAATATAAGGTGCCGTTACACGACGTAAGTTGTAATATGGTGGACTGGGGACCGATTTTCTTTTCTGATACACGAAGTCAGAAAAAATCAGTAAATAATCTCTGGTGAGGGTAATGAATACTGACATTTCCAACGAATCGGTGCAACGCCGACAGCCAAAACTTCAATGGCCGCCTTACGTTACGTTTTGGGGACAGAATAACTAGACGTTTTTGTGACCTCCTTGATCACCTGATCCGTCGCCATGCGACTATTATCTGCCGGGACGTTTCAAAGACGAAGCTTATAACAATTACACACATATAAGACGGCCTTAAAGATTTATCCCAGTAATTAACCAACTTGATGCACAAAATTTTTGTTTTACAATAAGTTTATTTCATGCCTCTACATGTTTCGAGTACATGTACTCGAAACATGTAGAGGCATGAAATAAACTTATTGTAAAACAAACATTTTGTGCATAAATTTGGTTAATTACTGAGATAAATATACTGAGATGCACGGTCAGCAAAACGTAAAAAAAAAGGCCTTAAAGATATTATCAGAATGAAAGCATCGGCTATTGCTTGACAGTAACTTTAAAACAATTTTTAATAATATGTTCAACATGTGTCAAACATGTTTGAGAGTTGTAGAAGGTCACTTTATCACCTCATTTAAAGTAATGTAGTTTGTATGTTAAAATACGCCTTCACCGTCAGTATAGAAATCCAACCACTCGACACTGGAGGTAAGAGCCTAAAATTTCGTCAAGAATATAACACAAGCATAGAGAAGACGTCACTAACCAAGCGCAACATTACAGCATATTTTAAATGTTTTTAACGTTTTAACGCTTATATACATAATTTGTAATTAACAACAATATATATGTGTAACCTCTTTCATATGTACCGGTGAAGTTTTAGAAATAGGTATCCCTATTGTACAATAAGTACAAAACGACACATGCATTTTATACATAGTTTTATCAAGAATGTACGCGTTTGGGATCCCACAGCGCATTTGAAAACATTTTAAGTAAGGATCTATATTCTATAAGAATCGAAACATGTCGCCCTAGTACAATAATAAGCATAATAAAGTTTTGTTTTGTTTGACTGGTACATCATTATATATTTATACAATAAAGGTTGTTAATGTATTTTTTTGCAAGCGATTTCCATGTCAATTAGGATATTAAGTATAGTTTGCACTAAATATATTGCAGTGGGGATTAGGTTTAATTTTCACAGATTGTGCACGCTAACGCAGAAATGCCGGCCATTGTTTCAGAAAACTTCAGTGATGTCATCCTTATTCTGTAGAAAATTGATTCTCATTTGCAACAAAGGCACTGTCCGCGGTGTCTTCAGACGTCAATCATAAAGCGAAAGGAACTTAAGTAGCAGAGCTCAAGAACTGAATCCCCTGCATACAGCGGCCTTCGCTACTCGGTATGACGCCTTCATATTAGACTTGTTCTGACACGTTGGTGCTGAAACTTTGAGCCGTGCTGTGTAAATTTTACTTTTGGAGCTTAACCGCTTCCTGTATTTGCAATTAGACTTTTCCGGCGGATCTTCTTAGATGCTAAGGGTTAGTCAGATGAACGGAAAAGGTGGGTCGAGTCTCTCGTGTTACAACTGATGGTTGGTTTATCCTCTATACCTCTTGGAATGCAACCTCCGTTGAACCCAGAGACAATATGGAAGTTGTGTAGAGATAAGTACCTTGCCACTATCGGAAATCGAATCCTGATTCCCGGGTCACTCAACCAGTATAAAAAAAATCTTTACCGAATGACTTCCGTATCCTCTTCTTTCCACCAAATTTCATGGAGCAGAATTCTTCTCGAGAAGCTAAGAGTTCTTGAGCTAGTCAATAAATTCCCCGCGTTTTATTGGACTCGGAGATTCATTACCGTATTCACAAGTGCCCGCCACCTGTCCCTATCTGAGCCACACCAATCCAGTCCATACTTCCCCATCCTACTTCTCACTTTCAAGTAGTTTTCATAAACAGTATATTTCTTTGGGGGGGGGGGGTTACCAAAGGGGCACGCGATGGCACAGTTGCTTGAAACACTGCTCTTCAAGTCTGAAGGTCGCGGTTTCGATTACCTATGGTTTCATTGGTTTTTCTCAATGACTTAATCTTTCCGGCCGCAGTATGGCCCTGAGGTTGACTCAGTCTCTAACAAAAATGAGTATCAAGTGTAGGTCCTGGGGGATAAAAGCAGCCGTTGCGTGGGACTAACAATTTTGTCACCTGTATGTGCCGACTGCTTTGAAAAACTGGCCACCTCCACCTGTCCTGACCTGTGTAGGGATTGATTTACCTTGTTTCTTACCAAAATCTTTAGTAGATTTTTCCTTACGCATGTTACATATTCAATACGCGAGTTTCTCTAGCCTGTAACTTTGCGTTAACGGAGCATGTTTCCTAATTTTCAGTAGGCAGTAGCACTTGTTGTAGGGTAACACGCAACACAAGATCCAAGTCTTTCAGTAAGTCAGATACTCTTCATGGGATAAGGTCATGTGCAATGAGAGCGGCACTGGAAACATGTGATTCCGTTTTTATGGGCGAGATGTATTTCCTTCATCGAAATAGAGAGCCAACCGACAGAGGTGTAAGGTGATGCAGTAGGGTGCAGAATGTGAGAAAGTGGTACATGCAGTTCAAAAATGTCAGAAAGGACATCCGTGATAATCATTGTACCAGTCAGCCCAGCACATCAAGGTAAGAGGCAAAGCACTCCCATTACAGGGCTGAACAGGCCCAGAGGGTTCTTAGGAAATTAAGGTTCCCAGATTTCGTAGGTTGTCAGCCTTACGCACCTGCCGCCTTTACCCCCAGGAAATACTCCTGGTACTCATATCTGTTAGAGGCTGTGTCGACCCCAGGGCCATAGTGCGATCGGAAGGATTTTATGTCAATGAAAAATCCTCTGACACCAGCTGGGATCGAACCAGCGACCTTCCGATTTGTAGCACAGCACCTTAACCATACTACCGCGGTCCCCTAGCACATCAAGGTCTCAATGAAATTTTCTCGGGCAGACAGCCGCCGTTTCGGAGACTAGCTTCAAGACTTACAACTTCAAGAACTAATGTGAAATATAGACGAATGGTGAAACTGATTCTTGAGAAATGGCGAGGCACGATTCGAGATTTGTCACTGCACCGTAACTGTCCGTCGGAAATGCATTCAGGTTGTCCGTCAACAACTCGGGTGTCTGAGCGGGATTTTTACCGAGCCGTAATTTTTAAAGTCCTGCCAAGGTAGCACAAATGAATGAATGTGCTTGAGGACTATGCTGGAAAATTATGATAGCAGGGTGGAATAAATGAAATTCATTTGGCATTTTACACTTATGTGTTATCCATTATGTGTATTTTTATAAATAGGTTCAATCACATATTATTGTTATTATTCTCAAACAAGTTTCGGTTACCTCTATGACCATCATAAGGGTGTCCCACAACAAGTGTACTGTCAACGTACAAATAACTGTCCATTTTTGTGGGTCACCCTGATGATGATCACAGGAGTGACCGAAACATACTGGAGAGTAGTAACAATAATACATGATTGAACATTTTTATAAATAATTTAATGAAATCCAACAAGCTGCAACAGTATGCAGATATTTATTTACTGCAAAATCACTCCACATGTTTCGGGTATCTATCGCACCCATCATCAAGGAGTACATAAAACTATAACTGCAGCCTTTGGTACAGGTCATACTGTAAAGTACAAAAGTTTAGCTAGAAGCGTGGGTGGTCAACAGACCACCCAATTGTTTTACAACCCTTTTGTTAGCATTGAGCTTCTAACTCAACTTTTGTACTTTACAGTATGATCTGTACCAAAGGCTACAGTTACAGTTTTATGTACCCTGATGATGGGTGCAGTAGACAACCGAAACATGTAGAGTGGTTTTACAGTAAATAAATATCTGTATACTGTTGCATCTTGTTGGATTTCATTAACTTACGATGCACGGAACCACGAGTATAAAATATTCATAACTATAGATTTATTGGATATCACGTAAGTGTAAAATATTCTTCAATGCACGGACGTGGAACGCATCAGTTTCACTTGACATTGCAATGACTCATCATTTAACTGTTATGACCTTGGGAGCCGTACTTATCAAACGTCTTTCGTACGTACTCTGCACTGAGTATACAATTCACCTTATTTAAGTCACTTTCCTCCTCCTCCTCCTCCTCTTTCTCAAGTGCTACAGTTCACTGTTGGCCTTGGCTGCCAATAAAATGTTCCTCCATTCCCGATGGTCTCTTACCATTTTTTATCTGTTTTTTTGTTCCCATTGTATTTAAGTCCTCTTCAGCATCGCCTCTCCATCTTTTACGTGGTCTTCCTCTTTTCCTTATTCCTTCCACTGTATGTGTTGCAGTTTGTTTTGGAATTCTTTGGTTATGCATTCTTTTAACCTGACTTAGTCGGAGGGATTTTATAAATTTTACGCTATCTTTCCTTTGTAATATGTCTTTTATCTTGCTGTTCGTTTATTCTCGAGTTTTCTCCTTCTTTATCCGTCCATTTATATTCCTTACTATTTTTTTTCCATATTCTTAGCCCTTTCTTTTCTGCCGTGTTCATGGTCACTTTTCTGGCCCATCGGTCAGTATTGGTCACATTAAATTTTAATTTAGTGTTTCAGGACAGGAGTTCGGACCTTAAGAATTTAATGAATGGTAAGTAGGCGCGGTTTGCTGTCATTTTTTTCTAGTTATGTTTCAGCATATAAATATTTTAAGCTTTATCTCTTCAATATATTCTCTTCAGTGTGGTTGAATCAGAATAGAAACATAAACTTGAGGGTTGTTTGACCGCACATCTTCCTCATGAAATAAAGTGAAATGCCAACTTGTTGCAACTAGGTAATTTTATTGATGTATTCTTAGCTCGACATGTTTCGGGTACATACGCACATCATCAGGAGCATTAGATGTTGAGTTGCAGCATATGGCTATCTGCACCGAGTTTTTGGATGGGTGCGGAGTGCGGATGGTGCCGTGCACCACCCGCACCGTAAACACGACCTAACATACACAGCGGCTCTCAAGACCACCACCCATCGATGAAACTCGGTGCAGAAAACCATGTGCTGCAACTCAACATCTAATGCTCCTGATGATGAGCGTATGAACCCGAAACATGTCGAGCTAAGAATACACTAATAAAATTACCTTGTTGCATCAAGTTGGCATTTCACATTATTTCATAGAAACATAAACTCTGAAGTGAAATCATTCACCATATTGCTGCTGTCACCATACATGTACTCCGCACCGTAACCGCTCCCCATTATGTTCGATGTAATATTAGGCATTGCAAGTGACTTTCCACTGTGCATGTTTCAAATTAAACTGTTCATTGAGTATATTTTACGTGCGTTCAGATCTATTAAACTCAGTTCGGTAATACTTTAAGGGTTACTTTCTTGTGTTTATATTCTCTTAATGATTACGTGCGAAAGATAAGACTGAGCCAATCAACAGTTTCAAAGCCCAACTCACAAAGTCTCGTATTCTTATCATATTCTTTGTCTTGTACATTTGTTTAATAATTACTGTTTTTTTTGTAAAGGATCTGAAGTATGCATTCGGGTCGACTGGAGTGTTATGTTGTATCGCTCGGTGTTTCCCGACATTTCGAAAGAACATTTTGACTACATCTTCAGGGGTTAAAAATGAAGACCTTTCTTCCATCAAAACGTAGGGAAACGCCCAGCGACACAACATAACAACCCAGATGACCTGAATCCTAAGCAGTACCACTGTGCACACCTCCAATCTCGCAACTTCAAAGTACCCTGTTTAGACCGCCACTGTTATGTTGTAAAATCTTTCTGCCCAAAGTTTCACGGAGCAGCCTGCCATTTGACACTTCTTCGGTTTAAATCTCGACCCTGAGAGCTGATATTTTGAATATTTTCTTATTTCCCCCTAGCGAAATGCCGGATAATATCTGAAATTCGGTCATTTTCTTTTCCTTCAAATCATTTACTATTCATTTTTCACCAGTTTTTCTAAATTTCGGTTCTATGTGAGTTGATTTATTAAGAACGTCATTTAAATAAGAATAAGGACGCTGATGTCTGACTAATTTCTTGACTGTATGGAGCATGAAACATGGATCTGCTTCCTTCTTGACAGGGAAGACAGTGTGTTTATGGAACATCACTTTGTCTACAGTGTTGAACCAGCTGGCCGACTGCAACGCTGTTGTTTCTAACTTCCTGCAGTTAATAGCAATAATGCGGAGGACGTGCAAACACTTGAGGAGCGAGCAACCTTAATGTCACGTTACGGTGTTAAGGTTGTGTATTACATTGTAAAAACAAATTAAAATTTATCTCACATAGACTTGTCTGGGATAGAACCCAGGCCTCCACGGCGGGATACCGGCAACTAACTGTGCTTGCCATAGTAACGTATAGTAACAAGATAGATCCTAAACACGGGTTAAAGGTACAACAATCCCATTACAGGCCTGGACATGCCCTGAGGATTCCAGGAGTCTGAGGCCCCCAGATTTCATAAACACAAGTATACCGATATATTATGTATGAAATGTTATTCTGAAACTCACTATGGTATCGATAAATAATTTTGAGGTTATAGTTGACATATTTAGAGCATAAATATCTCAGTAATTAATAAAATAAATTAACAATAGTAATGCTAGCAGAGATATTTGAAAGCCGGCATAGCGAGTTCTGTGTAGCGATTAGTCTATATGGGTTGGACGGTCCGGGGTTTGAATCCCGGCATGGAAATTTTTTCTTCTCCATAACTTCGTGACGAACCCTGGGTTGCACCCAGTATGCTATTCAATGTTTACCGGTGCTCTTTTCTAAGGTAAAGCGGCCGGGGCGTGATGTCGACCACTCGCCTCCATCTACAGCTAAGGTTCAAAACTGGTGGAGCTACATCTCTTCTCCACTTATGCCTTCATGGCGTGAACAAGGACAACTCTACCCTTACAGCTATTCTGCGGTGTGTCATATCCGTTGTGGTTTAAACTACATGGTGAGGTAAATTTCAGTCAAAAACTAACCGCCGAGAACAAACAGTTCCGAAGAATAAGGAAAATAAGGAGAAGGATAAAGAGAAGATGTCAGACTAACCACCCCCCACCCCTCCAACATAGGATAATATAAGATACCACACCTGCAATCACAGTTTCCTCCTAACCCTACACCTACCTAACCGGAAACATCTACACCCAGCTACATACAAATTTATTGACCCAATAGACATCCCACCAAATTTAGCTTAACAAAAGCACGTAAAACGATGATGAGATTTCAACATCACCACGAGGTTTAGGCATATTATATAAAACTCTTTTAGCAAGAAAGTTGTGAACACCTGAAAATGGCCGCTATAGGCCGAAACATATATTTTTTTTTTTTCCATTGCTAACAAACACCACCATTTAGCCATATATTTATAGCTGTGTTTTTGACTGCAATTTATCTCACCTTACAGCTATGTTGGTGTATAAACCTATTGAATATAGAAATTGTCTTTATGAGTTCTGTATGGGACTCGCCGTTTTCTGTTCTACCCGACTGTAGCCTATGTATGATTTCCAACTCGCAAGTATTTCCGCCTATTCCACTTGCACCTCTGACAACAGGTGCATGTCAACAGTTCCAAGAAAGTGAGCATTAACACCTCTTACTCACTCCATTTGTCCTTTAGTTGAGGCACGTCTAACTTCTGGTTCGTGGGGCGAATGTCGAGTTCAAATTTATTTTATGAGTCACCCAGAGAGCACATGTTCACAGTTATTTCTTACTATTGAGTCTCAGAAATTAACGTTCCCTATGGAATGTCTATTTCTTCACACTTCGCACGTCTATTTCGTAAGAAAGGATTTGTACAATCAGCAACTCACGTTTTCTTTCGTCGTTGCGATACATGTAACTACTTAAAGACCGTTATCTGTAATGCTTTCCGCTATTTTATGACCGTGTGTGCACACAGCGTCGTCCGCCCGGAAAACTTTGGCCGATACGTGTTTGCCAGGTGTATGTTTTACTTGTGAGTTCTATTCCATTCTTACGATGTTCCTGGTTGTACTTTAACCACCTACACCTTCTGATGACAAAGTGAATGAATGAATGAATGGCAACAGTGCTAGATTCACCGCCAAATCCTAAGCTTTGTATCACCAAATCTTTGTAAGACTGTACGTTATGAAACGATATATTGTTGTCGGTAAATACCATCGTTTAAGTAGATCGTCCTGTTCTCAACTTCGGAGTACAGCAACCAATAGGATTGCAATATTTGGGTTTGGCAGAATTACGTCTGCAAAGACCCCTCATCTTGCATCATAACCTTCGGCGCGATTCTCGCAAACTTTACAGTTCTCCTGCCTCATTCATGTGATCGCAGCTTGTACGTGAGCAGCACATAAGCACCTCCACCGCTCCGACTACAGGAACACACTGATCTACGCGCACACGACTTCGCGCACTCTCCGGACTTGTGGCGTCATCCTAGGCTTGCTCAAGTTACCTGCACCTAAAGCTCCAGAATTTGTGGAAGTAATTCTGCTATACTTTCTTTGACCTCAGTCTTGCTCCCACTATATTATTATAATTTATAAATCTGAAGCTACATGACGATACCGAATACCTCGACGCAAGTGGCGTGTGTTTTTCATAGTCACATAATTATTAAAGGAATGTTGTGAAAATTGAAATAATTTGCCCGTCAATTTCTCACAAAAGTTCAGATTACGATTTCCAGGTACTATGTGTGACTACAACCTCGCCTCTTTCGGCGCAAATATTCTATATCAGTGGTTCCCACAGCGTGCTCCGCATATCCCAAAGTATCCGTGACCAGTTGCCATGGGATCCGTGGATGTATTTCTGTAATTGCTGTCTTGAAGTTATTTTTTTTTTATCCGAGGAGTAATTTTTGTTAAAAAGAATCGCCAACTTCTTTAATTGGTTGCACGTTTGTTTCATACGACCGTTAGAATATATAGTTAAGAAACCTCCTGTACCCACGAAGCGATCGACAAAGAGTTTTGCCCTATAAATCCTACTGGTTACGTACACCAACAATTTAACATTCAACAACTGTACGCTCTGCCCACACTGTATATATGTGTTTTGTATTTATCTCAGAACAAGCAGCGACTTCTACCCCATACAGCATAAACTGATTGGTTTTGTCACTGAGATAAAAAGTGTTTACTGCGCGGTACGGACTGAGTCTTTAAATAAAGTAGTCTGCGCTTCGTCTGTAAAGGTTTAATTAAGGTGAAATCATGCAAAGCATTGTTACGCATGCTAGTGGTATGTATTTGTAGCTATCTAAAATCAGTTCTGAGATACAAATTTTTAATTTTCGGTAACTGTCATCCAGACATTCTAAATTTACGTGAGGAAGGATGTAAGGAACTGTGGTTATTTCTCGAAACCTAAAGGGTTCCGCGAACAAAGAGTTGGGTAAACACTGCTCTATATAGGCGATAAAAAATTCGTTAACTCTTTAAAACAAGGTTGTTATTACCTTCAAAGCCTGCTGCAACATTAAAAAATCTCACAGGGCATTTATGTGCCCCACATAGCTCTTAAAATACAAAGTGATTATTTCCTAATACAGCATTAACCAATTGGCTTCACAGTGGAAAGGAAGCGGATGTAATACGAATTAAAAACTGAATCCCTAAAAATAACTCGGTCTGAAATGTTTGATTCCAAGGTTTAACCAGGAAAGTAAAACCGTAGAATAAACCAAAAGCGGCTCTGGTTGTGGCTGCGAACACGGATTGCATTTCGCGATCAGCAGCCCAGACGCTCTTCCTATCGTCTCATTAGTGCCTGGAGTTTTGTGTATGAGCGTAGCTAAAGGGACTTCCGATACGCTAAAGTGAGTATGTAAAGAGTCATTAATTACATAGAACACTGAACCATGGCGCGATAAATTGCATTAACTTCGGATATCTTTCAAGGTAAGAGGTAAAATTATCTCTCTGCTTAATTAAATGCCATAATTTAAAACTATGTGGTTAGTGGAGGTGTTGTTCCACGCATTCTTAACCTCGGTACTAGAGTTCTACCTCACAACCCAACCGCTGTAGCCCGCCACCGATTAGAGAGAAGGTTGGACGGACCCCAGAAGGGTCTGGACGATTTGGAAAGGAGAAAAACTCTTTCACCTTCTTGAAATTTGGCCCCAGTTTTTCAGTCGTCCAGCCCGCATTCTAGGTTTTATAGAGACTGAGCTGTAAGTTCACCTTAATAAGATCACAAGCAGTGGCTTACCCAGGAATTTTGTTTTTTTTTTGGGGGGGGGGGTT
>Ga0123357_10005036_pt1 | contig 15722 bp, 10 predicted proteins | sample TergutEmb28metaG_FD_89873 | JGI IMG/M metagenome (GOLD analysis project Ga0123357, IMG submission 89873) | Embiratermes neotenicus P4 segment gut microbial communities from Petit-Saut dam, French Guiana - Emb289 P4 | ecosystem: Host-associated > Arthropoda: Insects > Digestive system > Gut ... | reverse complement strand
TCCAACTTCCACGTAAATTTAGGGATCTTTTACATGCCGCAAATCTACGACATGGGACCGACGGCTTTACTTCCCCTCCGAAGGAAGGCATGCTGAGGATTTTTTCACCGTAAAAATCCGACGGCTTCGGCCGGGTTTGAACCCGCAAACTTGGGTACTAAAGGCCAGCACGCTACCCCTAGACCACCTATTTTTGAACACAGTGTTCAAAAATCCCTCTCTACCCACCTATTATCACCACCTTTACAGCTAACTTAACATTAAATATTCCATGCAGCTGACATACCATCATTACAGCTAACAATCTTATCATTAAAATATAGTACCAACACCAACATGAACAAAGGGAATGTTGGAGCTTAAATTTATACCTGCAGAAAAGTATTCTGAAGCACTGTTCCATTAATGTCAACAGCACTTATGATTAACCCTTTGACACTGTAATTTAGTGGCCGTTCGGCTATTTAAAGGGCTCAATGCGCGGTCACTTTAGTTGCCGTTCGGCTATTTAAAGGGCCCACTGCGCAGCCACTTTAGTGGCCGTTCGGCGTTAAAGGGTTAACAAGTACAGAAACCCAACAGTTACTACTCAGTAATATATTCATATTTATTGTTAAAACAATGGTACCTGCATAAGAAATCAATGTTGTGAAACTTTCTACCTCCTGAAGTTTTCACAAATTCGTAGTTTACATTTTTATGCCTGGTTATAAAATGTCCTATACACAAAACATTTAACTACAGAAACATGTTAGTTAATAAAATAATTAAGTCATGTTTCAAGTTGAAGCAACTGTAAAGATGAAGTAAGAACTGGCACAGAAATAATAACTGACTGCACAGATTAACACAACTAGTACAAACTACAATGACATAAATAATAAAACACTGAAAACAAAATTTACCACACCACACATGAACTATGCCCATACTCTAACTCAGGTTGCAGACACCAATGTACAAACCATACATATGCCTATTAACACATACCGCATCCAGCATTATTACCAACACTGCACGCCTGACCTACAATGTTGCACATATGACCTCCGGGCTAACTTAACTTTCAATTATTGATAGAACTACCTAACAATTTTTAGGAGCTACAGTAATTAAACTTTAATTAATGATGAGTAATCAACAGTCTATATGTTATACAAATTACCCATCATTAATTAGCTACTCACTAGGATTACCTATACTTAAATACAACGTACCTCAAAAGTCTGGGATCACACAGCGAATTTCTGTACACAAGTTAATAATAGGGCTTTTACTATGAGCTTAATTTATGTAACATATCAAAAGTGTATCATATAATAACTGTGCATAAATACATCACATTACAACAATGTTACAATATGCTCAGTATTTAAGACCAAAGAACACACACTAAATTTTATATATGTTACGCTCAAAGATCGAAAACGCTCAATGAGCGGAAAAAAAAGACCACAACGTGTTGTGGCATTACAGGAACAGCCACAATGTGAAATTGCATGTTGTGGCTGTTTTTAAACAACCATAACGCGTTGTGGCATGAGAGAAACAGCCACAACTCGAAATGTCTTTTAAATGAACTGTTTATAAGTTTAGTAATTTATTGATAAAAAATACATGTAACATAGGCCTAATGAAGAACAATGGCGAAGCTCATTTAATTTTGCGGGAGCTGTTAGAATGACACTTAGAATTACACTTCATATTTTTTGAATGACATTTGCACTTTTTATCGATGAAGTACCTCTTACAATGGCAGCTTACAGATCCCTGCTTACTTCCAGACGTTATCATTGAGGCTGACCAAAGAGATAGTGAACTTGAGGGCACATTATGGGCCTCAATGAAGTTGTTGTCGGCAGTTGTGAATTCATTGCGAGCATACAGCCGCTCAAGTAGGCCTTCCTTCATACCCAACAGATAAAGCCCAGAAGAGTTGACATCAACGATGACTGCTAGGACATTTCTGGGGGCTAGACATCCTTCATCAAGGTCAGGTACCCCAACCACAACATTTGTCCCAAAATCAACGCTGGAAGTCTTGAGTTGGAGAGAGAAACCATTTTTTGAGCTTGTTGTTCCTGACCAGATTTTGCACCTTCTCGCTCAATGCTGATTCGATTCTTCCTTGCACATAGGTTGCAAATGACTTTCAGTCCAAAACCCTCACTGTCTTCACTATTAACTTCCACCAACAGCATCAACAAACTGGTCACACAATGAACACTTGTGAGCGCCTGATGACTCCTTCTCACAACCACACAGTAAAATTTTTGTTGTCTTTCTTCACTACTGTTTCCTCTGAAGCGTCATTGGTTTGATTTTCATCTTCATCTTTTCTATCCTGTTGGTTGACCTTTTCCTTGTCTTCCTTGTTTCGACCTCATTCCTGCATTAAAGAGCTGTTCCAGTTCTTCAGTTTCTATTGAAGAGTACATGTCTTCAGTGAGCTGAGAATCCCCAAGTCCGATCCTCTGCGCCGTTCTAAACATAGCCTCATACGGGTTTGTCTTGATGCCTGAATGCAGAGCTCGGTTTTTCTTGCTTTGGATAAACCATAGTCCTCCATACAAGGTTTTCGTGTTGTTGTCGGACATCCACACAACCAGCATGTTTCAAACATCTCTCCATTAGCTGATAGGCCACTTCCTTGACGGTTTGTGGTATTTTCATGAAGTCCGAACTCGCTGGGGTCATTTTCTTTAACAGCCACAACATGACTTTCGCATCATGGCATATCTTCACATGCCACAACACGTTGTGTTTGTTTAAAAACAGCCACAAAACAAAATTTCGTGTTGTGGTTGTTTCACTAATGCCACAAAGCGTTGTAGTCATTTTTTCTGCTCAATGAGTGTTTTCGATCTTTGAGCTTAACACATACATGGGTCCGTGCATCGTGAATCAAATTTAATAACTGTCCAACAAGATGCGACTTATTCAGTTTATTACTTTTCTGTAGGCAACTCTACATGTTTCGGGAGTTGTACGAGCTCCTGATGGTTACACAGTAAAATAACCCTGTTCATTTTATCTTGTACAGATGTATTTACTACCTGCAATCTAAATGCAGAGGACACACTCAAACATACCATCGTAGTACCTCCATAAGAAATGTGCATTTTTGTTTTCAGTTTTTGCAACCTATATGTAACTTGTCATTCCAGCTTTCACGGTTACACCAAGTTGTGTTTGCACTCACTGCAACTGCCATGTATGCCAAAATATATAACACATGACATCGCTCAGTCAAGATCACACATCAGAAGTGTACCTACTACTAAATATCTAATTACAGGACACAATAACATATCTATTCCAAAAGAGAAACCCTTCTCAGAGCTTCTTGCCAACATACATGTTTAGGATATAAAAACACTTCATGTGGCAAGAGGTTAGCATTAAAATATATAATGCAATAACTCATAATTACTTTAAATTACTTTATCATAAAAATACAACTTTAAGATAAACATCATCCACAGACTTCCACAACTACTACCACAGTGACGTATACACAACACACTACAACGTGGGTAATATTCAAGCAAAGCCAGCTAATGGTTACAGAGTTAAAGTGACAGCCTGTAGAGATCCACAGTGGGGAACACAATATATTTGATGTTCTTCTTGTGTCTATCTATTTTAAAGCATTCCCAGTATTCTATTATCAATGTACACATACAGCAGATCCAGTAACACTTCTGTGTAAAGCAAGGAACTGTCATAACAACTGCAAAATCTGGAAACCAGGCAATGTTTCTTGAACCACGGGGTACAATGACAGATATTCGATGTGACCCACACCCACTACAGCGGACTACCAGTACTTCTATAGGCTGTAATTCCAACATGGGAAGTACTGTCAGTACAAATGGGTGTGCAAAAGGCAAATTCCTTCCTGACTCAACTTATATGAGCTGTGCTAATGTAAATGGAAGCTGACACAACTGTTCATACAAAGAATCTGAAACCCACTCTTATACAGCTAAGGCACTGTAAAGTGATTAAAACACAATGTCATGAGAGCCACTACACCCATGGTATTAGACAGATGGCTAACTTACAATGGTGGTAGAGAGGAAAAGCTGGGATTTCTCAGCAAGTGAAATGAAGGAATAAGGCTAAAATGGACGATGTCATATTTAGCAAACAGATGTTTCACCGACCTACTCAACTTTTGGAATTTCAACTAAAAAGAAATAACTGATATTTAACATGGTAAAAGAAAGTAAACCATAAAGATATTGCTATCCCTCTGTTCACACCACAGTCAAATGTGGGAGTGGAGGCATAGCTCCATCCATTCTTACCCTCATCATTAGATGGAGGTCAGAGTTCATCCTCACATCCTGGTCACTTTACCCTAGGGAAAGAACCCCCAGCATCCAATGACTAGGAAGCCATATGGACTACAAAGCCAGTTTTAAGATTTTGGTGAGAAGAAAATATACCTTACCCCAGCCAGGAATCAAACACTATTCCTCATTCATCCAGCCCATAAGTATCACTATAAATCCAGAATTCCTAAAACTGTTTCTTATATGACATTAACCTTTTGGTGCCGGAATTATTTTTTTAAATTTTAGCACTTCCTGTATATAAAACATGAATAAAACAGGAACCAAATACGTTAGAATTATGAAACAAACTGCATTTTGAAGAGAAAAAAATGGAGAGTATATACCACGTTCAAAATATTCAGTACCTATATTTGTTGAATAAATATATAAAATGCAACGTTTAGAGGTTAGAAGTGCGGTATGACCACTACAGGGGCCGTTAGGCGTCAAAGGGTTAATATGGTATTTGTAGTCAGTGTGTAACTGACAATGAACAATGGTTTATAAATGTAGAATTTAAGAAAAATGTTTCTTACTAGTGCAACATGGCAAATAATTGTATCTTACCTTACAACTCAATTCTCTGAACCGATCTTCACAAGATCATCACCATGCTTCTCTTCTACCTTAAAAGAATATAAAATGGCTACTTCTACAAAACTATACTTCAAATAAGAACACGCACCAGAACCTAAACTTGGCCTTTTCCTCCTCCTGTAGATCAATACAAGCGCACAAAGGCACACCATTACAACAGCTAACACTGCAACCACCAGTATGACATCAGAGGCAGCTGGTGATTGTTCTGGTGGTAATGTTCCAACATCTTGTGGTAAAGCTGGCTTTACTTCAACTGAAACAGTAAACATACATATTTACTTACCAACCACAAAAAACACAGTTTTAGCAGTAAGTATTGTTTAAACTACTTAATAAATAATGACCCTTTTTTGTCCCACATCTCACCAAGGTGGATAATTTTGATGTCTGTCATCCCACTGTGCTATCTGTATTACTCCATAGTACTTGCACGCCATCAAACACAACCCTTCATTAACAAACAACTTGTCACATTCTTCTAGCAAAGTGTTTCAACTGGTCATCATCAGGCTAAATTTGGGAAAACAGAAAAATGTGAAAGAATTCTGCAATGGTACAAATTAAAAAAAAAAAAGTGTAAAATTTGGAATTAGGTCTCAATTCCCTACAAGCAATGTTTCTAATATATAATTATGTTCTACTTTGCCTTACAATCTCATTTCTCTATTAAATTATGTACAGCTTTTCCTTTTAAAATTTGCTATTTATAATGGTTCTGACTGATGTGTTTGTTATAAATGTAGTATCTTTCACTGTCGGTTTTCCCTCTTTTTTTTTCTGTTAAAGTGTGTTGCTTATTTATGAACATTCGTGATAAAAATGGTGTTGCAATAAACATTTCTAATAAACATAATTAAATAATAAATAAGTTGGTCCCAATCAACAGTTCCCGGGGAATCCATGGATACATTTCTGTAATGGCTACTAAGAAGTTTACTTATTGTGCAAGTAAATAAATTTTTTTTTAACAAATGATAAATTTCTTTAATTGGTGATATGTTTGAGAAACACTGCAATAAATGTTACACGTGTATGTGTTATGGGATTATGAAATTTTTTATAATTTTAATGCTTATGGACATGAAATCTGTAAACACTACATTCAAAATATCAAAGCAGAACTAGCATTTAAAACTGATGCCCCATTTAAAAAAAAAAGCTTTTGAATGAATTGTTTTAGCAACAAAATGCGATTTTTTTTTTACTTTTTGCACATATTTTATACTCAATTGTTAACTACATCAATAAAAGAAAAGAAAAAAACACAAAAGACTTTTTTTGTAATTTTGAAGGGACAACTAAATTAGAGTTGTGAACTTGGATAGTTATTACCCTTTAACAGTACCAAATTAAAAATGGTCAAAATTTAAATTCTCCAATGCTGTATATGAATGAATATCTCTGTTATGGTATGATTTACTCCCTTACATACAATCTCAACTATACTTGGAAATCAAAATCTCAAAAACAGTGTGTCATAATTTCCATATTTTACTTCTATATTCTGAAGTTATTACACAGGGAGGAGCAGCCATAATGTAAATAAATCATATTCAATGACCACTTCCACTTGTTCAGGGAATGTGGGTAAAAATTTTAAGTTAGTATTATTCCAGAATATTATTAAAAACAGTTAAGAGACTTCAAACATACTTCATATAATAGAGTTCATATTTAGTTTGTGGCCGAATGGGAAGGCCACACACATGACCTAATTCTGACCTTTCACTTTTTAAACACATTCACATGTGACACCAAAAGCAACTATTATCGCTGTCATGTCCATCCGTCTGCATGTATCAGTTTGGCTCCCAGTGGATGGATTTTAGTGAACTTTGGCATTGGACACTTTTATTAAAATCTGTTGAGGAAATCCCAAATTTGGTTAAAGTAATTAACTAGTTAGCTAACTCCATTATCAGAGTCCTCACTCAGAAGCTAACAGTTCCTCAGCTATTCACAAAATTCCCCACACTTTATGGAACGCAAACGTTAATTTCAATGTTCACAACAGCCTGCAACATGTCCCTGTCCTCAGCCAGATCAATCCAGTTCAAGCCACCCCTTCCTATTTAAGAGCCATTTTACTACCATTCTCCCATCTGTGCTTAAGTCCTCCAAGTAGCCTTCATGCCTCATGATCCCCCACCAAAGTTTTGTAGGCAACTCTCCTCTCCCCCATACATGCAACACGTCCCATGCCTCCCATTCTTCTTGATTTGATCATAATTTGCTTAAAATCTGACAAAAATATCGGGCACTATATATGAAAGCTACGCGTTTTATTGTCGCCAGCAACAATAGGTCTTGCCATAAGTTCTGTTACATCGTCTTCATTTTTGCAAGGGGTGAAACTGGTGTCTGGGTGTATCAAGAGGATGTGCTACAAGGAGTTGTGAAACATCTTAACATGACCTTCTTCAGTGGTCAGGAATGGGTCTTCCAGCAGGACCTGCTCAAAAGGCCAAGACAACTCAGGAGTGGCTGCGGAGGAGCCTTCTGGCCTCATCGGCGCTGAGAATTGGCTTTCGGGGAGTGCAGACCTCAAAACCCTGGACAATAAACTGTGGGCTGTTTTGGAGGATTACGGTGTAGTGAGAGCGTCTCAACAGCCTGAAGAGCCTGAGGAGATCCCTTGTGAAGGCAGTGACAGAGATCCCCCCTGGAGACGGAGAGTGCGGTGACAGCAGAGTGGCCAGAGGGTCTCAAGGCTTGTGTCGAGGCATAGGGCGGCTATTTTGAGTGACATTATTGTAAATGAAAGCCCAAAACTATTACAAATAAATTACTTGGCTCAAAAAGTGGATGTTTTGTTTAATTTTCCTTCTAGGTCAAATAGTACTCGTAACAGAACTTATGGCAAAACCTAGTGCATAATCATCATACACTGGTGAGCACAAAATTTACCACAACAATGCAAATGGAATGTACTGCTACATTTCAATTTCAACATTCTCAGTACTGATTACACTGCTGACAATGCTTATCTTGTTTATAAATACCAGCTCTGTACCTTAGAGAAAACCACATGCTTCCAACAGAAAGAAAAAACACTGAGTGTTCTTTCTAATGAAAGCATCAGACAGTCCAAGACCTAAGTTGCCAGCAGCATAAAATCTCCAAACAACCGATCACTTCAAACCAAAAGATACTGGTCTATTACGATAGCCAAGGAAGTATAAGTAACACAAAACATGTATTCTGTACCACAACAACCATACCAAAGAGAATGAACTGTTGCATTTCCATAGAAATAATTAAACAAATGTACCAAAATTTTACATTACATCTACACTGCTTCTCTCAAGTTTCCTTTTTCAATGCTTTCAAGTTCATGAAGGCAAGTAGAAGTGAACGGGAACAAACTTATTTTTGAAGTATCAGGTAAACAAGAGAGTCAAAGTCGAACTATACAATCTACCCGTATAATACTATGTCATTCAATGGCTACTGCATAGAATCATGCACACTATTTGCTTTCTTTTGAAGGATTTTTGTACTTCCCATTCATACGCCTGACACCCCACATTCAAGATCCTGTATAAATACTAGACTTACTGATCCCGCTGTTGTATGTACAATAAGACTTGTTATTCCAAACTGTATCCATTTCACATCGATCATCATCAATTTCCACCTGTGAACAAAGACATGGATTTTCTGCAATAACACTACAGGAGGTAACATGAGTATAAACAACTTACCAACAAACAATAAGGCACAATCATGGTTACCATGTATTATAACTGACTTACCAGCATAAAATAAAAGGTACAACCATTATACAACTTATCAGCACACAATAAGGTAAAATCACTGTTACCATATATTATAACCAAGTTATAACACATACAAACATGCACACGCGCACGCCCGCACACACACACATATAGAAGACCAACTTACCATCAAACAATAAAATCCAGTGGTAATATTATGTATGGTGCACTTTAATGTATCATTCACCTGTAAAATAACAAACTGTCACGTAACAAATTTAAACAAAACCCTGTCTGCATTACTGAACAGCACCACATACCATATTTCCTCAAATACAAGATGAGGATTTTCCCCTAAATTGGGTGCATAAATATGTGAGGTCATCTAAAACATGCATATGAAGCACCAAACCATGACCACACCAAACCGGATTGCTCTCAACCTGCGGAGCCAAACCAAGGCCTGCACCACCAAATCATCATGTGTAAACAAGAGAGAACACAGCATGACTGATGTTAACTGGTCTTGTTTGGGACTTCATCCACCACATAATTCTTTAAGGAACTCCATGTTTTGGTAGCTGGCTCCTGGCTCCATTTCCATTTTCAGGAAAAGAAATGCCTAACCTAGAGGACCCTTTAGATCCAATTATTCTCAATCATTTGGCACCACAACTTTTTAAGATATGCATCCAAGAACAGATCTTGTCCAAGCGAAGTAACAGAAAAATGGCTACTGAAAAATTAAGAATTAACTACAAGACTCTAAAATAAAACTTGGACCAAACCACAAATTAAAAACCACAAGAATAGCCATGAACAGAGACTGATCAGACTACAGACACAACACAAAAACACATGTATTTAACATTCTTAAAACCACGAAAGCCATCCGTGGAGAAAACTGTGAATCTTCTTTAGGGGTTCAAATAGGTGTTTACAAACCAAGAAATATAAATGCATTATTTAGTCAATGTAGATCATAACTAAATGGCAACACATCCCACCAGGAGTGTAAAGGCTTTTCAGAAGTGTTGTATATCCAATACAGTATATGAGACTGATGATGATTTGTGGAATGGCAGTGAAGGGGTGGGAATGACTGTGAAGATGAACACAGTGACACTGATTGGTAAAGGTAGATAGTATCTGACAAGTTTTGTGTATTAATTGTACGTAATTAATAGCTACATATTTTTCTTACCAGAAGTTTCATTTCTGGGGTGTCAGATTTGGATACATACATATATTTTCCCTTTGCAAATGTGTTTTATCTGGGGGATCATCTCAGATTAGTCATACTGCATTCTGGTAAATATGATACTTTGAAGACTAGTCAATAAACTTACATATTATAAATTCATGGAGAAAGCACACACACTACACTGTAGTCAAGTAAAAGGCCACCTCCCCCCCCATTAAAAATCCCAGGCATAAACACCAAAGAAAATACTGTACTATTTTGGTACATACATTTTACCTACTTCTCAAAATACAGTATTCTAAATGTCTAGATAATTCCATGTACATAAGGACACACAGACAAACTCTTGAGCTGACGTGTGGGTGCTTGAATCAGAAAAACACAAATTCTGTATCAAGTTCTAAGCATGGACCGTCAATAATGTGAAGGTGCAATGTTTTATCCATACAGCCTCCTGCAAACAGTTGTTGACACCATGTGCAATTCCCATCTCCTGATCACCAGACATTCAGTAAGACAAAATACTGTTTCTATGTGAACCATATGGGGAACAAAAAAAAAAAAGTGATGGCATATCTGAAGTTTAATAAAACAACTTTGACCATTTTATAATTTTCCATCCACAATATAGCAAACCAAGACTTAAAGAAGTCATATTAACCCTTTGGTATCAGAAGTTAATGCCCACAATGATCTGCAGAAGACTGGAATTTCAATGGCACCCACATAAAAGGCGATACAATTATATAACGCCCTCACACTGCACCTTACACATGTATAATGTTTGGCACCAGTGGCAGTGCTAGGTCTTTTAGAACCTGAGGTGAGTGTAACAATGGCCACCTCTAAGAGAAATTATAAACTTTAAATATTTACTGTATTTCCTTCTAGTGGGATAAATAATTTAAGATCTGTTGAGAACAGAAAATCCAATTTTTCATTTAAAATGTTACTTTTTTTTTACCTGATCTACTGCCCTGGATGGACACACCACTCCCCCCCCCAGCTACACTCCTGTTTCGCACCAAACAGTGTTTAGTTCCCATACTTTTGTAAGGTATCACAGTTTACATCAATTGGAACTGGAAATGGCCAGGTTAACAGATACTGCAGATATTGGTGTTACAAAAATCCCCATGCAGTGCATGTTGGTCCTGTCCATGACCATAAGCTGGAGCCTGGTGTACAGGGAGTAAATGCAAAATCAGAGATCCTGTGTTTTCTGAAGAAAAACTGAAGTTCATGTGAACAATTCACATTCTTTGCAAAAGTGAAAGACAGTATTCAAAGGGAAACTGCTAATAATTCAAGAAAAGAAGTCTGTCATATGTCAAGACATATATTCGGCGGGTTCAAAGCCTGCTTTGAAGGAGGTCAGTACCTTTGAGACTCTTCTATGAAATTATGGAAGCTGAATGGCATGGGTAAACTGGAATCTAAATTCATGGAAGATACAGTTACACCTGCCATGCTCAGGGACACAACAATGAGACTTTCTTTAGGGCACTGCTTGTTGATGTATTGTTTACTGAACTTGTTTCACATTCTGTTTTAGTCCCACTTGCTCCATGGAATACCAGAATGAATCTCACAAAACATACTATGAAAACCTCTGCCCTTTTCAAAGGCCCTAGTGTTTCAACATCAAAAGCACATACCGCAGTGTATTTTAAATTACAAAATATACTGCTAAACATTTACATGACTGATCTGTGAAAGACCGAGTACAAGCCTATAAGAAAATATGAACTTTCATGTATAACAAAACATTATGCCTCAGCAATTTACTCACATGAAATTACAATAGGTCATGCATAAAAATCAGTAACGTAACTTACCACACGGCAGCTGGGTTTGTTTGACACGTCCTTTATTTTACACATGAACTGTCCAGACGTCTGTAAAAGAGATACTAATTTTCAAAAACAAGAAATACCTCTCACTGCATGAGACATTAACAAAAGCAACTACTAAAACGTACAGGAACTTAAAAGATACTAAAATTTACATTTACAATAACAGACAACAATAAATGGCAATCTTACTCACCAGTCACTGCAATCTGTGAGCAATTGCCTTACCTTAAGTAATAATACATAAAATGAATATCAAAATCAAGATTAGAAAATTTTGAAGTTGGTACAGTTATGAAAGCTAATTTCCAAAAATATACTCAAATGTTAGATATTATGTCTAGACAACACTGATTTCAAAATAGTATATTATCAACATGGTAAATATGCTGTCATCTAATTAACTAAAACTGACAAACAAACAAACAAACAAACAAACAAACAAACAAAAGGCACCAGTCTTTCTTGCAAAACCACCTACCAGTGAAGAAATTTCCCCATTTCTGCGGAACCCAAAGAGTCACTGTTGCATACACAACAGACAACCACTGAATCCTATCCTGAACCCGATGAACGCAGCCCACACTTTCACATTATATTTGTTTAGCATGCACTGCAAGAACACCCTCCCATCCACACCTAAGAGTTGGTCACTCACATGGCTCTTTCTCTTCAGATTTTGTGACTAAAATGTTGTACACATTTCTATTGGACCACATGACATCATTTCAGAGGCCAGTATTCTTCAGAGCCGACCAATACCATGACAGGAGAGGAGTAAAAATGAAGGGTATGATCAGAATGAATAGAGAAACAATTTCACAAAATTTCTGCTGTCTTCAAACAGTACAATAAAAATACACCTGATCTGATAAAACCATAACAAATATGCTCTTGTTATTTTTTTCCTCCATACTTTCACAAAATATAGCACGGTTTTAGTACATTAATTACACACATACAGCACAGATGCAGTATCTGTTGAAGTGGCAAAAATGTGAAATTCTTTAAGGAACAGAATAGGTTATTCCTGACACAGCATTCTAGAAGTTGGCAGAACACTTTCCGTTACATATTAATAAATATATAACCAATGGCAGAGACAAGGCCCCAACAGAACCCAAGAACAGGGGGTGGGGGACCATGGGGTCAGGGTGGTCTCCACAAACATACAGAATACTAAAATTCGTTGTGGGTTCTTTCGGACTGGATTTCATTCTTTTGACAGCAGGCAGTATTTGAGCTTGGAATAACATCACTAACACCTATGGGGCACCCTGATTACTGAGTAATGGGGGGAGGGACCAATGACCTATGTCCTGTGAAGAAATTACATTTCATAATTTACATAACTTACAAATTTCTATATTGCCATCTCACCAATAAACCAAAAACCAACATTAAGTATGCTCACCCTTCACCTTATAGACATTTGCTGTAATGACCAATGCTCGGACTACTTGTTCACTTTTACGAAGTTGTCAAGCAGGTCAGACCAGCAAATGAGCCGCTACACTTGCATTTGTGCTGCTACACATTTTGCTTTACTGATTTTTGCCCTACAGACACTTTTCATGCACAAATTACATCTGTAAAGTGAGGGATGTATGTAATAGTGTGAATACCAGATGTCAGACGTGATTCTACACTACAATTCAGCGAGGTATTAAAATGAACAATTTACCATTAGAATTTAACTGAAACAATAAACAATTCATTGGTCAAGACATAACCTACTTTAACACATCTAAGTGTTCATCACAGTTTCCACAAAATCCTACCAACAGACTCTCTCCACTATACATCATGTTACAACTAAAACTGCAACTGCTACTGCACTGTTCAATAAATCCTGTGCTTAAAGCAGTTAAGGCACAGAAATGTGAATATTTAAGCATGTTAATAAACCACAATGAAAAGGCAATCCAATGCCCATATTATGTAGCCCTGTTTGTTACACCATTCCCAGAACTGAAAGAGAAGCACCGCTGATTAAGAGTGTACATGTTTATGATTATCACCAGAAACATGCAAGATTCAGTAAAATATATGCATCTGAAGAAAGATCAAAGAATTCAGTAACACCTTATTAATCATATACCTAGTTTTTAACGTTGAAATAAAAAAAAAATCCATATTTCTGCCAAACAAAAAACTGAACTTGAAATGAATGTGGATATTTCTTAACAACTGTTCAATTCTTCACATGCAATAATTATTTGAACCCTACATTAACCTTTTGGCGCCAGAATTATTTTTTTAATTTTAGCACATCCTGTATATTAAATGTGAATAATACAGGAACCAAATATGTTAGATTTATGAAACAAACTGCATTCTGAAGAGGAAGAAACGAAGAGTATATGCCGTGTTTAAATTATTCAGTACCTATATTTGTTGAATATACAAAATGCAACATTTAGAGGTTAGCAGTGCGGTACAACCACTATAGTCATCGTTAGGCGTCAAAAAGTTAATAAGAAAGGGCACTTAAAATGCTACACCAGAATCAGCAGCAGCAAGGTATAAGTTATCCAGGCTTGTTTCTCTCTCCCTCTTTTCCTGGGTCTTCTGCCAGTTGGAATTTATTCATACACACCAAAATTAACATTACAAATTCCCCACAATGAATAATTCTTAAAACAAGTTACTGAAACCGACTTCAAATAGCATATCCAAAATCATCAAAAATGGAGTTTGCTTCATGTTATGCTTGAGACAGAACATAATGAGCTAGTACCTTCAAAAAGAGGCACTGTTCTTGCCAGGATTTCTAATTAACAGGACAAAACAAACAAACAAATTCTTTTCTCCTATAAAAGAGTTGGCACAGAAACAATTTTATCTAAGCTCTGCAAATGGAATTTTGGAGAGATACAAGAAATTAAATACATAGAACAGGGGTCCATGTATTTTCCTAAAATACAGAAGCCATCTCCAAATTCTAGAGCCCAGGGTGATGCCATGAAGAAGTTCCATACTAAGAACACACAATTCTGAGGTGATCTTTGAACTTCAGTGTCATCTGGTGCTTCTGCTTGGTGCATGGGAACTGCACGCATCACACACACATACTTACATACTTGTAGGTTGGGGGGATGTGGGGAAGGAGAGAAAGAGAGACTGCAATAATCACGCACAAAGCATTAGGCACCACCATACAAAATCCAGCTGCCCCAGTGACCAAGCATTTGTGCACCCATTACACAGGATTAAGTACTACCCTGCCTCACAATATGATGTACACAACTCCAAATATTTTTGGCAGAATTTAACCTCCTCATACTTATAGGTCTTTCATAACTTCTCCAATCTTTTTACTACTGACGGTTAATGCTAAATTTACATGGAAGTTCTACCTTTATTCAAGCATGCATGTATGTACATACGTTCAAAGCTAGTTAACCCTTTGATGCCAGAATTAAATCCTCCCAAGCAACGCTGCTTGCCGGAATTTTTTCCTGGGAATTTTAAATTTTAACGTTTACTCTTAGAAAAAAAAGCATATCTCATAGACTTTTCCTTCAAATTTAATGAAATAAAGTTTTGCTGTCTGCTTATGAATTATCTGGAAAAAAATGTTCACCTATTTTTATAGTAAATTTAGGCCAGTGAATCGCTTGCATTATATAAAATGTAGTGTAAATAGTTAATTACTCATATAATTCTGGTTGCTGTAGAAGGTCTGTGGCACCTTGGATCACTGTTTTATCACGAAACACATTATTCACAACGAGGGTGATTTACAAATTTACTTTTGTGTGATATTCCTCAAAATAAGGTACCATGCAAAGGCCCATGTCACATCTGGCGCACTTATACACTGTGCACTTTCTTTGGTCATGAGAAGAACACACACGGCAGCAGAGATGTGTTGACGATTTCGCTGGCCAGTGTTTATTATGACGACTCTCGAGTTGCAAAACATTTGTTACAGCCACACTTGGTCTTCCAACCAATCCAGCTTCCTCGATCAAATTCCTCATCAGAAGGAGCCTAAAAT
>Ga0123357_10005035_pt1 | contig 15724 bp, 10 predicted proteins | sample TergutEmb28metaG_FD_89873 | JGI IMG/M metagenome (GOLD analysis project Ga0123357, IMG submission 89873) | Embiratermes neotenicus P4 segment gut microbial communities from Petit-Saut dam, French Guiana - Emb289 P4 | ecosystem: Host-associated > Arthropoda: Insects > Digestive system > Gut ... | reverse complement strand
TAATATCCTTAATTCCTAGTCGTATCCCCATTTGCTTAACGGAGAGAATTTGACAATATCACGGGTTGGTGTTGTCTGGTGGCAGCGATAAACTTACGTAGAGAATTTCACAGTGTAGTGCATTCGGACCGTACTACCAAGTAGTGCCACAATGAGGTAATAGTATTGGGGTACCGTTACTAAAGTGGGGCACTACATTACACTTTGAACCAACGAATGTACACAATTTCATTAAAATCACAATATTACAACACACCTGCTTCTACATGTTTCGGGTGGGGAACACACAATTGTACAAAACAGTTGCTGAAAGTTAAGTGAGCAGTTTTTGGCAGCTACACACAGAAAACACAACACAACTGTTTTGTACACAATTGTGTGCTCCCTGATGATGGCCCGAAATATGTACAAGTTTCTGTGTTGTAATACTGTAATACTGTGACTTTAATAAAAGTTGTGTGCATTTGTTGGTTTGAATTGTAATAATGAAATTGTAATGCACAAAATGGGGAATGCGAAATTCCACACACACACACACACACACACACACACACTTACTCCTACTTTTACTCTTATACTCAGAAGATAGAGGTAACAAGTTCCTTTGAAATGTCAGAAAATGCATGTATATCACCCCACCCTTCACTTCAAATTATAATACTAAATGCCTCAATTACAATACGGGACAGTACCTTTTTTATAGATTGCTTCTCACCACACATTTTGCATTCCCACTTGTTACTTTTCTTCACAATATGAACCTGTGGAGAATATAATCTATAAACATTCTCAAGGCGGTACAATAGATGATGTTTGATTTACAGTTACCATTCAATACGAAATCACAGTCTCATTACTTTAATTTTCAAATATGTACTTATTACACTTATATCAGTGTGTACACACAAATTACTTTGCGTTGGTCACAGTTACTACTCGAAACGACATCACAGTCTCATTGCTTTAACTTTCAAGTATGCGACTGTTACAGTTTTATCAGTGTGTACATACCGTTGCACCGTTGTAATGCCTACTGCAATTGTATCGTAAGTTTAATTACAAGTGGAGCTTTCAGGCAATTATCATAGGACTGTACCTGAAATGTTTGGCAAGAGTAACATCGCAGAACATGTAATTCTTGAGGCATTATAATATGCTACAACCAGATCTCGTGGACTTAATAAAGCCAAAAAAGTAACAAACACTACCAAAACTTCTTTTGTATATCGCTCCCTACAGGTCATATGAGATCTACTTCATTCATGCACACAGAGACCCCACTTACAAATAAATGTAGCCAACATTGGAAATAAAATTCATACCATATTCAACTGCCATCCACTTCCGTGGCATGTACCACGGCTCTTGATACGCGCGAGGGTAATTATCTGTGGTTATGCGTTAGACACGTCCGAAGCGGTATGCATCCGCCCTAAGGCAGCCTAAATGAACATCTTGATACTTGCCGTCTATGCCACTTTGTTACCTGTGCCAGATACAATGCAGCACCTTTCAGATATGTGAATCTCATGGTTTGTGCTGTAATCTTCCTCTAATCAGTGGCACTGAATTATGCACGCTCGTTGAAAGCACGGATTATATATAGAAGGGTATGATCTGTCTGGATGGAGTACTTTCTAATCAATGATAATATGATTGACATCGTGCGAGTGTGTTTGAGTTCATCTCGGTTGTTGTTAGTATGTGCTGTCCATCGAATTCGTAGGAAATGTAATTAGCACGCGCTGGGACCATAGACCCGGCATGCCACAAAACCGAACGGTTGGTGATGAACTGGTGTATTTAAATCGTGAGTAAATATTATGTCACATTAAGGGTACAGTAAAAGAACAAAAATACACTTCTGTACCGAATCAGTTGACAGTACATGCTTTCACAATTCTCGGTGCCATAGTGACATGGCACGTAGGATTTTTCAGTTGGAGTATGTCACCAATTGATAAATTCCAGTAAAAAAAAAAAAGTGTTCACAACGAATTGTAGTGGTACATTACACATTGTTGGATATGGTAGATTCTTGATAATAAAAATATTTATTATCTATGTGCCATTGTGTCTGTGGCATAAAATCCATGTTGGTGTATCACGATGTTCTGTATTGTGCTTACTCCCTGTTTTAATTTATTATTAGACATTTTTCGTGCAACTGTATTTCATATACAATATTTATTACCAGCTGGTTGCAACATGTTTTTGCTTGTTATTAATTTACGACATAAACAACAAACAAAACCGTTTTGCAGTAAGTTGGTAATAAGTGTTTTATATACCTACTGTGCGTTCTAATGGCAGAGTTTGGAGAAAATAGAGATATTATTGAAAACAATGAAACTGGCTTTGTGATTTATAAAGTTTGTTTAGCCAAATTAGAAATTTGAATGGCTGTAATAGGAAAATCAAATGTGTGGATATTAGTTGAGTGGTTACTGGTTTACTGTGCTCGTTTTTTACCGCCTAACGGTCATTCTTAAATAAATACAACTTCTCAAATTTGGGTAGTAGGGATTGTCTAGATTTCAGTTTTCTGGCTTGTTACGCTGTAGTCGATACCTGCAATTTTGAAGAGTGTGCTACATCAATCTTTGGGGCTGAAGGAATTGGTACAGATGCACCCTAATCACCTTGGCATCAACTTGGACCCAGCTAGGCAGCATGTTCCTCCATAGTGTCAGTATCAAATTTCAGTATTACATGACGTCAGAAACCAGAATACTATAATCTTACCATTAACTAACTTGATTTCAAAAGCATATTGTTTTCCACAATAAGCCACTTTCAGCAAGGTGTACTGAGCTGGTTATCCCAATTTTAGACACTTGTCTTATACTGGATAGATACCTAGCTAAATCTCTCAGCCAGCTTCAGTTATCCCAACAGGATCATGTTTTTGCGTCGTCGTCAAGATGAATTATGGGATAATACCTTAACACAAAAAAACTACATCCCTGTTTATTCCCTTTTGTCTCGATACTGACTGTAGTGACATCATAACCTATCTGGTTTATCAGCAGCCAAAACTCTTCAGTATCTATGAACAGCCAGTGACTGAAGCTGAGGGGTTTGGCTGTGGTATCAGTAGATGACCCAGACAGAGACAACTATGAATACTGATAATAAGTTATAATTAAAATAAAGAAGCAGTATTAATTCTAATATTTACATGAAGAAAATAACAGTTGCAGTAGAATTTGGTAACTTATAATTACCTTTATTAATAGGTGATGAAAAAGTACTTATTAACTCTCTGAAGACTTAAGTGAACATAGTATAGAGCCCTTAGTTTATTGGGACCATGTTGCTAGCCACTTCCTGTTAGTTACTTTATTGTATTCAGGTTGATTGACTGAGCAGCCACGTGCACCTGCAGTGTCACAGAGGTTTTTGCAATTGTATTCATTAAGTCTTTAGTTACATTGGGAATCATCACACACTTTTGTGCAGTGTATGGGCTAAGTACTTATCCTATATGAAATGTTATCATTGAGACAAAAGTTTCCTGTCACACAGGTTTCAGACATGAAAACGGTTTTACGGTATGTCAGAAGGTTTCAAACAACAGACTCAATTATAGACATGAAGGGAACCTGAAGGAGATATGATGAGGAAGAAGTAGGTGAAAGTGAAGCTGTGTTGGAAGAAGACGTTTATTTTGGCTTGCACAGCAATGAGGCATGTCTTCATCATCACCATGAATTGCAACAAAGCTGCTGCATTTAAATCTGTATCAGACAAGTGATTCATGAATTGTATGACACAAATCAGGAAGGAAGAGTGAATATTGTGAACTGTTACCTTTCATGTGGTGCATGATGGAGAAGAGGACCACACACTTCTTTCTATTTGTGAAACTTGGTTTTTTTCTCAGTAGATAATGTAAACTTTTGGAATGACACGTAATGGTGTGCAGAAAATCCACAGAGTGCAATTGTGTGGTAAGGATGGTGTATGTGGTGTGCAATGGGTTCAACTAGAATTATTGTGCATATATATTGTGCTTTGAGACTGAGCCAGATGTATCTCAGAGAAGATATACCCATGGCTGCATACAATCTATGCTGGGCTGGAACATCATGCAAGACTTATGTGAAAGATACTCTGGGTTGTGCATAAACTATGCTGCACAGTGGGGCTCTTAACAAATGACAGAGAAGAGTGTGTGTAGACAGAGATGAAAATGGAAGGTGAAGTCCAAGAACTACTACTCATCTCAGCATTAAGGCAGTGCATAAGAAAACCCAGGTGGTTGGTGCGATGTTAGAGTGGGTGTGTGAGTACAATAGTGCAGGATACATAATGGTTGTAGCTGGTGAAGTCTGTGACAAGCATGTGGACTGGCTAGGACCCTCCTCCCCCAGAGGGCTAATGTATTAGCGATGTTGGGTTCGTATAGGATACCCTGTAGTTGGTAGAATGTTGTGAATTATGAGAGACAATAATTCTACTGCTTGCAGTGTAATGGTGGAGTTCATACAAGATACCCAGTAGTTAGGTATGTTAGTGTGAAGTATGGAGCAGAGACTGTGATAATACAGCTTGCTTTGTAGTAGTAGAGTTCATACTGTATAAGATGCCCTGTGGCATGGTAGAATGTTGGAGGTGTGGAACAGAGACCGTGATGCTACTGCTCTTGGTTAGTCACCGAGTTCACACAATATACCTTATAGTTTGATAGACTATTGAGACAGTAGAATAATGAGTGCTAGGTACCTTGTAGTTGGTAAAATTTTCCAAAGGTGTAGGGCAGGATTCATTCATTCATTCCATTGGCACGTGCAGAATGCGATGATTCCTTGCCATTCTCAAGAGCTTCTTCCATTCCTCTCTGTTATGTACTTTTTCCTGCCACCATTCTCCACCAACTATTCTTCCATCCTCTCTCACCTCATCTTGCCATATATGTCTTGCTCTGCCTCTCAGATTCATATATAATACTTTTTTGGGAATTCTATTTTCTTCCATTCTCTGTACATGCCCAAACCAGTGTAATCTATTTAACCTTATTGTCTCTATTGTAGTAGGTTTTTTAACTCTTGCATAAATTTCTTTATTGGTTAATATCCTCCAGTTTTCTTTTTCATTGTCATATACTGGGCCTAAAATTCATCTATACACTTTCCTTTCAAAAATGTTCAATTGCTTTGTATCGCTCCTTGTGTCCAAGTTTCTGATGCATGTGTTAATGTTTTGTCTATTATTGTGTTCTTTAGTCTTAATTTTAGTTTCTTTGATATGTTTTTATTTAAAAAAAATTTGTAGCATAAAATTTGTTTTGTTAGCATTTTTTATTCTTTCTTGCAAGTCTGTTTGGTTATTATCATCTTCATTAAGTATCATCATCACCACCACCACCACCACCATCATCATCGTCATCATAATCATCATCATCAATTCCTGTTATCCCTTAGGGGGCATAGGGTGTCAACAAAACACCGCCATCTGGTCCTGTTTCCGGCCATCCTTGTAACTTCATTCCAGCTCTTCCCCTTTTCTAATGCCCCATTGTGGACAGTTCTTAACCACGTATGTCTAGGTCTTCCTCTCCTTTTCCCCTGCGGGTACCAATCCAAGGCCTCTCTTTTAATGGCGTCATTTCCTTTTCTCATTGTATGTCCTGTCCAATTCCATTTCCGTCTCTTGATCTGCATTGACATCTCGATTTTTCCTGTCCTTCTCCAAAGTTCTTCATTTGAAATCACTTCCAGCAAATGGATGTTCAGGATTCTTCGTAAGCAGTGGTTAAAGAAAGTCTGCAGCTTTGAGGTGATAGTTTTCATTTCTTTCCATGTCTCAGATCCATATAACAACACTGACTTAACATTATTATGGAAGATGTGGAGTTTGGTCCTAATAGATATTCTGCTGTTCTTCCACACTGGATAGAGTTGTACAAAAGCACCACTTGCTTTTCGAATTCATTGTGAGACATCCTGCACAGCTCCTCCATCTTTGGCAACTACACTGCCCAGGTATGTAAAACTCTCCACATCTTCAATACTTTCGTCCCTAAGAGTAAATGGATCTGTTTTGCTTGTATTTATCCTTAAAGCCTTTGTCTTCTTTATGTTGATTATGAGTCCTACCTTTTCTGCCTTGTTTGCATATTGCCATGTGATTCAGATAGCAGACACAAATCTTCGGCAAAATCCAGATCTTCTAGCCTGTTGACCAGACCCCATTGAATACCTTGCTGCCTGTCTCTGTTTACATTTCACATTACTGCATCAATCACTGTCGAGAACTTATTGGGTGACAGGATGCAACCTTGCCGTATAACACTGTATCATCACAATATTCCTAATATTGGTCTTGAAGCATGCCACAGTTATCCTTCCTGAAACTGGTTGCCACTCAATCAGACTTTTATTTGCCTCCTTATCCAACAATATGCCCACACCTTCACAGCTTGTAGTTTCACCCTCAGGTCTTCCAGAATACAAAAATGTAGCCCCATCTTGAGTGGTCATCTCACCAAACTCACTTCATCTCACTTCACTCATTCCTAGGATATTCAGGCCATAACTCTTCATACAGGATCCTGCCTGCTGTAATCTTCCACTTTCCCGCAAGGTTCGCATTCCATACTCCAATTTTTGTTATCCTTTTCATGCCATAGGTTTTTGATTTAGGATCAGTCTGGCTTCCTCTTGTTGACGTTTCTTCAATAATTCAGTTAAGGTGTGCCGGTTATTAGCTCACAGCACCCAAGCTTGATGATGGGGCTGCCACCTAAAGCCTTCAAGCAGGCTGTTTCCCGTGGGGGTTGTCTCCCCTAGCCTTTGAAGATCCCTCTTCACCACAGGGCAATGGTTTCTTCTTTATTAACCGTAAGAAGGAGGGTTGCTTCTTCCACCAGCTTCGCTGTACCAAAGGTCTCTTCCTCTGCCGACATTGTCATTGAGGACTTCACCGTACCCTGGCAAGGGGCCCTTATGTGGTACTACCAGCTGAGCCAACTGGACCAAGGTTTTTTAAGAGGTGTTACTCCTCTGTCACTCACCACTTTGTCCTGGCTTGTGACAGGCAGAGCATGGCTTCCCAACATTGGGCCCAGGTTGGAGGGTTTTAATCAAGTGTAACTCCTAAATATTTACAATTTTCCACTCTTTCAAATTTGTAATTTTTTATTTTCAAATGTCCTATTTTATTTATTTTTTAACTGTTTTCTGTTCCGCTATCATATATTTTGTCTTTTCTTGGTTTATCTGTAGTCCGAAATTTCTGGCAATGTTTTCCATTTCTACAAAAAGTTTTCTTATTTCTATATCATTTTTTTCCAATTAATGCAACGTATCTGCATATACTAATATATTCAATTGTTCATTACCAATCTTTATACCACTAGGAACCATTTTTATACTTTGTGTATCACTTTTTGTAATGCCAGATTAAATAATACTGGTGATAAAGGGTCACCCTGTTTCAGGCCTATTTTATTTTCAAAAAAAGATGACAGTGTTCCTTCTATTCTAACCACACTTCTTGTCTCTTGTACACGTGTTTTACACATGTTTATTAATTTTGTAGGAATTTTAAATTCTTCCATACATTTCCATAGTGTAACTCTATGTACAGTCATATACGTTTTGACAATCAATAAATAAATACTGTACACTCTGATTATACTCCCAAAGTTTCTTGTTTATTACTTTCAATGCAAATATGCCATCAATTACAGATCTTCCATCTCTAAATCCATTCTGATAGTCCCATATAACTTTTTCAATATATGGTTTAATTTTTCCCAATATTATATTGGACAAAATTATGTAAGCTGCATTTCCCGGTGCTATTCCTTTGTAATTCTCACACCTATCTCTGTCTCCTCTTTTGTGTATAGGAATTATTATTGTTTCTTTCGGTTCTTCAGGTATCCTTTCCTCCTCCCAGATTTGTCCTACTAGTTCATACATTCTATTCAGTAGTTTATTTCCTCCATATATTATTAATTCCGAGTGTGTTCCATCAGTTCCAGCCGCCTTGTTATTTTTAAGTTTCTTATTGCCTTTTTTTACATCTTCTATAGTAAGTTCTCCAACTTCAACTTCGCTAATTTCTTTATTTCCTTTTTTAAGTAATTCCTATGGTTTTTCTGTGTTCAGTAATTTGTCAAAATATTCTTTCCATGTTTCTGCTTTCTCCTTGTATTTAGGATAGTGAGTTGAAAAACAGCACCCTATAGTTCATAGAAAACAATCCCTAATGTCCCTTGGTAGTTTTTTGGCATTTATGTGAGATACTCTGCAGTATTGTAGTTCTTGTATTTTTTTTCATCATCATCATCATCTTCCTCCATGGATTAGGTCATTTCACCCATTCCGGCATCGACGCATTGCCATCATTTCCTGGGGCATCCAGGGTATTTGATCCACCGATATCCAAGGCTGTGCATCTTTGCTTGTGAGTACTTTGTTTTCCTTGGGAGGGTTACCAACCCATCTGAAAAACCCCCATTCTTAGAGGATCAGTTTGTCCCTCTTAGTCTGGCCTCTCTCTTACGGACTGTCCGGCTTGGGAGGCCCTACCAGGAACAGAAAGTTCCCGCCAGCATAGTCCGTAGTATTTTTTTAATTACATATATATGATTTATAGGGAGACAAATTATCGAAAAATATGAATTCAACATAGAGTTGCACAATATCTTCATTGATTACACACATGCATTTGACTCAGTTTTTAGAAATAAAACAATAGAATGCTTAAATAAATATGAAATACCAAGTAAATTAATTAAACTGATAGCAAGGACATTACAAGATACAAAAGCTAGAGTCAAAGTAAACCGAAACCATACAGAAAAGTTTGTAATAACGACAGGAGTGAAACAAGGTGACCTGTTATCAGCAACTCTATTTAGTATAGTTATTGACGATATTTTAAAGCAGCTAGAACTAAGAGGTAACATATCAGCACGTTTAAAACAATGCTCAGCGTATGCCGATGATATATTAATCACTGCCCGAACTGAACAAACAATGATAGACACTTTTAAAAAACTGAAAAACATTTCATTACAATTTTGTCGAATAGTAAATGAGAACAAAATGAAGTACATGAAGTGTACAAGGAAAGAAACCCAACTAAATAAATTAATTGTGGACAACAAGCATATTGATCAGGTTAGATCATTCAACTACCTTGGTACTACTGTGAATGGGAATAACACTCTGGTAGAAGAAATTAGAGAAAGAATTGCTAAAGGGAATAAACCATTCTATGCAAACAAAGCACTTTTTAAAAGTAATTTGGTGTCCAGGGAATCCAAATTGAAGTTATGTTGGTCAGTAATTAGACCAGTTGTAGTTTATGGCTGTGAAACATGGGTCCTCAAAGAAAGTAGTATACAAAAACTCTCTGTGCTTGGGGGGAAAATATTAAGGAAAATATTTGGGCCAACTGAGGAAGCCAACGGTATATGGAGAATTAAAACAAATAAGGAGGTGGATGAATTAATTAAACACCTGAACATAATAAATTATGTTAAAGTCCAACAATTGAGTTGGTTTGGACACACAAATAGAATGCCTGAAACCAGCATAGTGAAAAGAATACACAAATGGAAGCCATTCACAGGAAGACCAGCTGGAAGGCCCAAGTCTAGATGGGGTGGTGATGTCAGGAATGATTTGAAGAAGATGAAGCTTGTGAAGTGGGCAGAACAAGTACAGGACCGCTCTAAATGGAAGGCTATTGTTAAGAAGGCCAAGACTCTTTCAGAGTTATAGCGCCATAGAAGAAGAAGAAGAAGATATATATATGTATATATGTATGTAACCAGTAGTGTTTGTGTTATTTTGTACCCATTTTACATGCAAGTTTTTATAGAAAAGAAAGGGGTCCAGAGCCATAAGCAAATGAATAGCAAGGCTCAAGAAATTGAATTCACATTGATATGTTACATATATATTTAGACACTGTTTTGATCATCTGTGTAATTATGAGAGACGCTGTACCTTTTTCAGGAGGACTGTGTAAGAGCTCACACAGCAGACAGTAAATTATATGCATTGTTTAAAGAGTACCAGAATAATGGGCAGGATACTGAGACTTCCAAATTTAGCAGATCTGAACCTGTGCAGTTTGTGCGCTGTGTACTTGTGGGGTATGTTAAAGGATAAAGTGTCTGGGAAATAATACCCGCACTAAAGATGATTAAAAAAAGAGCATTTAGGGATACAGTGTCTTCAGTTTCATAAGCAGAATTCCGACATGCAATGACACGTTTGCTACCTGTGATACATGTGTGTGTAAGTCAGACGAAATCATTCTTATTGCCTTAAAATAGGATGAGTGGCAACATAACATTAACAGCAGTACTCTGAAATATAATGTACCGACCCTAACTTATAAGTAAATTGGAATAGAAGTGCCCTGTGCACTATCTGATGCCATGCTGTATGTTGTGTGAAGTGACCAGTGGTATCGGCCAGAGGAAGTAAGGATCCTGTATATATATATATATATATATATTATAATTTACTTCGTGCCTTATTGAGAACAGTGTCCATTATACAGACTATCCAGTTAATTCTATGTAGGGGAACACTTGCAGTTTATTATGAGAATCCTACGTGACACTTAAATACACTATGTGGACAAAATGCTGAGTTTTCAGTGTCAAACCAATTGGCACATATGCTGACCATTAAGGTTTAAGGGGTTGCATAAGGTTTACATAATATGTGGAATATTATTTATCTCAATCTACGAGTGTTGGCATTAAAAGCCTTTGTGTATACTTACATTGTTCAAGTGTTATACAGTTTTATTATATTTGCAGTGGTCTCGTGTAACCAAATCATTTGTAAGACATACATTATTAGTAAGAATGATATCACTGGCATTAATTTTTTAATCTTGGTCTATTTTCAGTTATTGTTTTGATGTATGTTGCTGATGTAGCTGCATGATTTGAAATTACACATTCATCTGAATATATGATAAACTTGAGTCCCAACACTATGTACTTTAAGACACATTTGTATGTGTATATATTGTAACAAACTGTAGCAGTGAACAAAGGAAAATGTCCTCAAAATAAAGTTACTTATACTACCCATGCTCTTAGGTGAGGTTAGCTGCCATATGCTCTGTGGCTGAGATGGTATTGCAGTTGGCTGGAGTCCAGACTCATACAGGCTCTCCAAGAACAGTTGCCAAGAATTTTTTAGTTTCTCAGAACCACATCCAAGATCCAGGGGGGGAACAGAGACTGAGAAAGAATTAGATAATCCATGGATAAGAATATCTCAGATCTGTCATGGTGTCCAAAGTGGCTGCATGTCTGTGGAATGATCTGTTATTGAAATTGTAACTCAAGTATTGTCATTTTGTTATAGAATGTAGTCTTTTTGGCTGAATATAGTGAAACAGTGAAGTTATCTGAGTGCTGTTGGGACAGTGAAAAGTGAGAAATGGCTCTTGATGGAACATCATTTTTGGTTCAAGCTGTTTATTCTTTCAAAGGAAAAAACAATGATGAGGTAATATGTGTGTGTATGTGTGTGTGGTTACTTGTGCACATTTTCTAATATAATCACCCTAGCATTACAAGATTATGCATTTTTTGTTTGAAATTAATTAAATAATTTATTTCATAGAATACACTCATACACTACACCACAATTCAACCCAACCTTGGCTGAGTTTGAGATGAATCATAGTGCTGTGTATGTTATTCTGTGATATAAATTATTTGATTAACAAGCATAATGGGGATGAATCATCTCAAGAATTAAATTACTTAATGTTAATTTGAAACATTCACCGTGTGTACCTGTTTCTATTCATTGCAATTTGATCTTTGATTAAGCGATATTAACACCTCACAGAAAAGACATTACTCATGTTTGAGGTGTATATAAAAATAAAACTGTGGACTTTTTTTGCTGCTTGGCAATTCTGACTTATTATAATAAACAGTGAGTGTGAGTGTGTTGGGTTTTAGTGCAGTCATTTTTGTTTTTGCGGGTCTGTTGTTGTGGTTGTTATTTCTGTTTGCAGAATTGATATATCACTGTTATTATATTGAATATTTAAAGTTCTGCACATTTTGCATATGAAATTTCTAGTAAAGTTAGACTTTACATTAATCTTAATATGTAAGCACATGTGACAGAACATAAACTATGTTTAGATTGATTCATGGAAATTGACAGTTTTAGTCCTTGCTGTGAAAAATCAGTGTAGCTGCAAAGTATGACTATAAAATCACTGGGCTGATTTTGTGATAGCATGGAAGCCATTAACTGTGGTGAGAGTTACCACCCTCAGAGAACTTACAATCTAGTTTTATACACATTCTAGCATCTTTGCCATCATTAGAAACATTGCTGAAAACCATTCTGTCAGTCTTGTAAGTGCTAGATGCATTTTGCTTGTCATGTTTTCAGATTATTCAAAATGAGAGTTTAAGAAGACTTTTTGTTCCTGCAACACAAGAAAGTCAAACTATGTAAATGTGGTAATTGTAGTAGGTGTCTCAAAGCTAGTGTCTGTTGTTTCGCCAGTGACACTGGTCGGCAGAAAATTAAAAAAAAGTTCTCCTAGTTAAAATTCAGGGCAATTCTTATATTTTTGACATTGCTGAATTCAACTATGACAACCAAATTGCCTTATAACTCACCAGTGCTACAGGAGAGAGGATTAAATTAAAAAACTACATTTGTAACAAAAAAGTAATATGTTTGTTTCTAATTACAATGTTCAGTATCAAAATACTGAACAGTGCCTCTTTGTATGGTACCCTAACTAGAAAAAAATTAATTAAACTCTCACTTCATCGTATTTTGCCTCTTACTTTCGCCAGTAGGTGTCTCCCTTATAAAAGTCCAGCAGTAGTCATCCAACATATTTGGACTCCATTTACCACTGTACCCTTTTCCAAATTGGGAAATATCCTGATGGAACTTTTCGCTTTATTCATTGGAGACAGCTCCCATTTTTTCAGGAATAAAATCTGAATGGGAATTTGGAAAATTAAGTATCAATGACATATTACACCCCATAGCACACTGTGGTGAAATTAGCTCTTGCACAATTTCACTCTAATTTTACACTTTTTCATTGCCAAGGAAGTTTCTGTAGACATTTTCAAATGCCTTTCATGCTCTTCTTTCTGTAGAATTCACTTTTATACTAAAGTCTTGGTCTGTGGATAGTTGTGTAATCTGTAGATGAACAGTTCCTTCTTTCATGTTGGCCTCACTTATTTTGGGACATGTTTGCCTTAAATAGGCAAACCCTTTGCTTTATTTATCCATTGCTTTCACAGATATTTTTCTCAAACCAAACTTGATATTCACTGGAAGCAAGTAGAATTTTGACTTAGCCCCTAAAACAGGATGTGCCACATTCTTCTGACCTTGTGGTTGGCTATTCTTTTATTTTGTTGTGGCAGTTCCGAACTCTGCTGCCCCATTCACATTAAAAGCAGCTGAATTTAGTGTATCTGCCTTGCAGCACAGCGTTGCTTTAACTTTTAGGCCAGTACATATTTCTACCGGTGTTCTTCATAGCATATTTTTTGCAGCAAACCTGAAGGTTCTCATACATTTCTGTCATGTGAACTGCATGAGCCAGTGGGATAGAAGGGAACTCATTTCCATTGTGGAGTAACACTGCCTTCAAACTGACCTTAGATGAATCACTGAAACGCCTCCATTGCCCATAGGTGTGTTCAAGTTGCAATTCTTCCATTAATTCTTGGATGTTATTGCAGTACACTAGATCACCATCCATTGAGTAATACGTTGCTATGTCTGACTGCATCTTCCTGTAAAATGATAATATTACACTTTCGCAAGAGGATTCCACTGCTTAAGCCATGACCCAGATAGCTGAGCCTTTGTTTTACTACTTTGATAAAATGTCAGTTTTTTTTAGCGTCCCTTCAATATGCGGTTTGATATACAGGGACGCAAAACAGCTGGAAGGAAGCCTTTTCAGTTTTAGATATATTTTGAGACAGTATTATTCTAGGTATTTTAATGACTTAAATAAGTAAAAAAACAAATGAATTGCATAAAAACCTTTGGCCCAGCCTCAAATTTCGGTTTTTGGCCATTCAACTTCAGTATTTCCTGGACAGGTCCTGAGGGTTCTAGGAGGTTAAGGCTGCCAGATTTCAAGACATTTGGCACGTGAAGGTGGTAAGGTTGTCAGCCTTATGCACCTGCCACCTTTATGTCCCAGGAAATTTTCCTGTTCCTCATTTCTGTTGGAGGCTGAGTTCACCCCAGGGCCATAGTGCAGCTGGAAGGATTGTGTCCATGAAAGATTCCACTGACACCATCGAACCTGCAACCTTCCGGCTTGTAGCGCAGTGCCTCAGCCAACTGACCACCGCGTGACCCATCGCTGGCTAGTGTAGTCACCTAAAAGTGCTGTGTGGGAACACACATGGTTATGATGCAAAATCAACTCATTCTGCCAAAAATTTGGCCTTTTTAATGAATGCACTCTCATATGCATTTGAAAACTTTAAGGTAGAGTGTTTGGTTGACTTATGGTTTTGCAGGAACATTTCATAAACATTTCCTTTGGTAGCAGGAACACAGAGAAGCATGACCTTAGATCATGACATTTATGCATTTTACAGTTCCACACAGGCTGGGCTGTTCAGTTTGACATTTTGGTGTCTAATTTCTGGGTTGTATTGGAAGATGCCTTGTCTGATCATTGTTCATTATTTTTAGGCAAGTTTGCAGAGTCACAAAAAGTACCTGCTGGCCTTGTCACATCTGTCTGTTTGCACATATCAAATTGCCTCCCACTTAACGGATTTGCATAAAATTTGATATTGGAAACTTTTATTAAAATCTGTCCGGCAGCTTGAGATTTGGTTAAAATTAGACAGAAATATTGGCACTATACGTGAAGACCTACATGAATTTTGCGTTGTTGACAGTAATACAAAATAAATCTCTTTGAGCCCAGTGATACTAGTAGGCTGTTAGGGTAGCCAGAGAGGTATAAGCATTTTATACTTTGACAACAGTATGAAAAGTAATGCATTGTTGAGTTTCCACGGCAGTGTTTTCAATATTTATGTTGTTGAAAGTGACGTAGCTCAAGCCTATGGAACTCATCGCGTTTACATGACACCAGCAATTATATGTGAATGTTCCAAAGTGTTTTATCATATGGAAGTTGATTTTTTTTTACATTCGTACCCTGCATTGTGATATTATTAAAGTTTTTTATTCACCAACTAATGCGCAAGTGATTGTCTTAAAAATAATATTAAAATTTACATTTACTTGAGACACTGTTAATCATCACAGACCTACTAATATATGCAGCCACGTCACAACCGAATTAATCACACACCAGTGTACCATAATTGCCTATTTTAATGAGTGTAACTTTAGCAAGCACAAATAATGCGCTCCCTTAGGATGGTGTGACTGCATCAAAACATGTCAGAGCTATTTTAATGTAAATTTTAATATTGTTTTTAAGACAATCACTTGTGCATTAGTTGATGAATAAAAAAACTTTGATAATATGTAAGTTGCTTATGTTGTTAGGGCTTTTTGTAGCAATCTTACTGAAATGTGAATCTTATGTTTATTGGACCATTCATCATCTTGATAGTTGAATAAAGAGAGACCAACTTGATGTCACTTGCTTTATTATTTCATTATTTAATGCTCAACATGTTTCGGATGTTAATACATCCGAAACATGTTGAGCATTAAATAAT
>Ga0123357_10005033_pt1 | contig 15727 bp, 8 predicted proteins | sample TergutEmb28metaG_FD_89873 | JGI IMG/M metagenome (GOLD analysis project Ga0123357, IMG submission 89873) | Embiratermes neotenicus P4 segment gut microbial communities from Petit-Saut dam, French Guiana - Emb289 P4 | ecosystem: Host-associated > Arthropoda: Insects > Digestive system > Gut ... | reverse complement strand
TGTGCACAAAATAAAACCTGTGAAATGTTAAACGGTTCTTAGATCAGCCTGATGATGACTGTCACAAGTCGAAACATGTTGCATTCATGTTATACTTTAAATGTTAGTTGTGTTGACGGAAACATATTGTAATAAAGTAAGTACACAACTCTTTAATAAAATAATTATAAATAACTACATGTTTGGGCTATACAAGGCAGCCATCTTCAGGCCACATGTTTCAGGAATATAAAAGAAGAAAAATTTAATATCTTTAGCTATACATCTAAAAGTAAAAAACTATACCCTATTATTTTTTTTAACTTTTAGATGTATAGCTACTCCTCACCCAATATTTTTTCAAGCTATCAAATCGATAATTAGATGGGCGGGACATGTAGCATTTTTGGGGAGAGAAGAGGTGTATACAGGGTTTTGGTAGGGAAACCTGAGGGAAAGAGACCACTTGGAAGACCCAGGCGTAGATGGGAGAACAATATTAAAATGGGTCTTCCGGAAGTAGGATGTGGGGGCATGGACTGGATTGATCTGGCTCAGGATAGGGACAGGTGGCGGGCACTTTTGAATTGGGTAATGAAGCTTCGGGTTCCATAAAATGCGAGGAATTTTTTGACTAGCTGAGAACCGGTTAGCTTCTCAAGAATGGCTCTGCTCCATGCAGTAAGTGAGTAAATAAGTAAGTATAGCTACAGCTACATAATTTTTTGACATATCTGAAATATACGGCCTAATGATGGCTGCCCTCCACAGCCGAAACATGTAGCAATTTGTGATTAATGTACTAAAGAATTGTGTATTGACGGTTTGTATGTTTATTTTCGCATATTACATAGACACAACGAGGATGACGCACGTCAAGATAATAACGTCATATTCAGGCTTAATAGGCCCATTACAATCTGCATGAGAGACTGAAAGTGGCGAAATAAGTAATAAATGAAGACAGTGTACTCTGAAGGTTACAGTCCAGGTTATGAACACTGGAACACATGTTCAAATTGCATTTGCTTATACACAGTTTTTTTTTTGTCTGGACATTGAACTCAGACCCTCCGATATCTGAGCAGACACTGAAGATGTCACGTGCTGCTCTGAGAGTGCATTTTTTACTGTTTGTGATAAAATTTTACATGTCTCAGTTTTCAGGTAACCTTAGAAACCCTCAAGAAGAATTTCAAGGACGGTGATTCCTCACGCCCTTTTCGGCTCAGACAGCAGACGGCCCCTCTGTTTGGGCGCTTTAAGATGTAACATCATTGTCCTGTCCCTTTCCTTAAACATGCAGTGACTCTTAAGGGTGCTTTACTTGTCCTCCCTAAATTTAGCACAATGAGATACATACTTACTGAATGCACACTGACCAACCCTTCTAAAAAAATAAAGAAACCCTTCCATGCTTGTAAGCCTTTAGCTGAAACACTTCTTTCTCTAGTATATTGTCTTACACAAAAAGAAAAGAAGAATACTGTCCACTTTTTCGCAAAACTACCAAGGTCGCACATTTCCTTTCTGACTTGGGCCGTTGAATGGTTTTAGTATGGTGTAATAAAACTGAAGTTACAAAGTTATATTTCAAGAAAAGTACAACAAAGTTCCGTTTTTTTGCGAGTATCATAAACCTCTATCTGTATAAGGGTTAGTTTAACGTTATGTATGAAGGGATGCTACAGATATTTTAGAGGGCAGAAAATTTATTACTCTTTTGGTACATGTGGTTTATGGTATGTTGAGGGAGGAAATATCACGCCTTACATATATCATGAATGGCAGTGTCACGCATTGGTCAGTGGGGTAAAGGGGTTTGTTACAAAAGATGGCATTAGCCTCGACCTTGCTTATGGCCTGAAAGGCCTAATACACAAGTCTTGTTTTGGATAGCAAAAAAATACCGAAAAACTCTATTTTTTGTTCGCTTGACGGAGAGTTTAGTAACTACACTCCCAAGTTCTTGAGGTTTAGTTAAAAAAAATAGCTGGGGGTTTCCTTCTAGTGGTTGATCCAGATGGAAAAGGCTATGCGGTCGTAGGGAGAGGTAGTATTTTGTGGTTGTTTTCTGTTTTTATTCAGTGTGGTGAAAATGACGCACAAGCTGTGTTCTGCAGAGTACAGTATGTGGTTTTATCGGTAAGCCTCTACAGCAAAGCATTCCTACATCTGTGGTGCTGCGGTTGCATATATGTTTTTATATTAGTTCATACATTTATGTGCATGTGCATATTTCGTTGCTTTACCTTGTGCGTGTATTTCCTTTTTTTTTTTTTTTTTGCCAGAACTGTACTTGCGTTTATTTGTTTCCGTTTGTTTGTAGAGTAAAAACAGTGGCGGTTACTTGAGGCAAGTTTAATTTTCTCTCTTCGTATAAGGAATGAGTGAATGACTTCATGACGCTCTCGCCAAAGTTGGTGTATGTGAGTTTTGGAAACAGGTAAGCAAAGGATTGTACACTATCAGGAGATGATATGATTTATGTCACGTTTTAGGTGCGGACATTTTTTCATCAAAAATTACTGACGTCGTGTAGTCTGATGGTCGCTTACCAACATTTCGGAGGACATTGTCCCTCTCTGTCCTCTTTTGAATATGTCAGCATTGTAACTTGAAGTTTGGTAACTGGTTACCAAATTACACGGTGTCAAATCCCAGCAGTCGGCAGTTTGTCGTCGCTTCTTTTTATTGTTCCTCAGTATTGTATTTGGCCAATTTATTCGTGCTGTCTTAGAATCTGAAGTAAGTTGGGTGAACTAGACCGGTGGAGTTCTTATGACCCATTTGCTTAGCATCATCTATTTTGTGAGCCCACAAACTTGTAACGTTGGGTTGGAACTGCAGTGAAAGTAAGACTCCTTGTAGTAAACAAACTTATTAGACACAACATTGCTAACTGCATCGTTTCGCACGTATCTAACTACTTTCTTTTTTTTAATGCTTTTTGTAGGTTAGTAAAAATATATTCGGTAAACAATTTTCCTGGTTCATTTTGTGTGACCTTACCACGTGTATGATATAATCAACTGAGAACGTAAACACGTTTATAATGCTTAACGGATTCATTCGAATGTAGAAGGAAGCTATTCTAGTATTTAAATTAGCCTTATGGGAAGTGAAGTCGTGTAATTTTGTTGTTATGTATCAACATGCCCTTCTGTATATGTTGTGTTCATTCGTCCCCATTCAATCGTTATCATTGAAAGAATGCATATGATTCTTGGATTAGGGGCCGTTGTGTGTTTCTTTAGTAGAAATGTACAGGGGTGCTGATAAGTCATTTGCCCGACCAGGAAGGAAACAAGCCAATGTTTCTGTTAGAATGGCGTGAATTTCCTTCGGCGCCATGCCTTGCAGGAAATGAAATCGATGACAGCTCGCGTCTCAAAGTTGAAATCGCGTCCCTGACATGCTTCCGAGCTTGTTTCTTTCCTATTCGGGCTAAGGACTTATCAGCACTCCGGTAGTTACTTGTGTATTTATTAAATTAGTTCAGTATGATATTTGTTTTTAAGAGGGAAAGACTTTTTTAGACACATAACGATTTCCTGATCATTAAAACCTGACAATTGAGATAGGAAACTCGTTGTGTGTTCCATTTAGTTGGTATTTAAAAGTATCGGTTCATTAATGGTCTCAGAGGTCGGAGTTCAAAGCAACATGGAGCGTACTTTAGTTGATAAGGAGGCTGAACCGTGTGAGGAATGTAGTCGTTAAGAAATATGAAAATTAGAATTATCTTATTTATTACTTCGGAAAAGTCATTCATCACTTTGGCATCCATGAAATTATGATTCTGACAAGAAACTTTATGAAGTGTCCAGTTCAAATACTGTCCTTTTGATCTGTTTAATAGTAACTCGAATGATATTTTGTGCTTTAGATTCCTATATTACACAGCGAAAAGAGGTCTTGCAATTGTTAATTGTTTAGCAACATTTACGACAGGCGGCCTATTTTCTGTAAGAATTTCATATGCTCCAATAAGCTAGATTTCCTTTTCAGTATGATTTACTGCATGTTACTCTAATTGCGTTTCATCTGGTATCGTATTTAAGCGCGTTCGCAAAACTGCGAAAAGTGACTATTAACTTCGTCATGTCTGTCTGTATATCTGTCCGTGCGCATGGCTCCCACTTTAAGGATATTCATGAAATATGATATTTGAGGATTTTAAGAAATTCTGTCAAAATTCAAGTTTCATTAACCTTTAGGCACCATGTATCCTATATATAGGACAGGCGTATCGCTAATCCCCAGAGTACGCTTTTTATATATTTAGTTAACAAATACATTTCATTATTTTTTTTTAGACTTTCTTTCGCCATCTTCGTTTATTCCTCCAAAAAATGTCATGTATTTTCCTTGCGAACGGACAGATGTACAGACAAATATGGCGGAGATAATAGTCCTTCTTGGGAACTGTTTTGCGAAAGCGCTTAAAATTTGATGATTCAGTTTAAGAGTGATAGGCCTAAACTATACGTAAATATACATCACGGGCACACCCTACTGTCTTATTTGCTGTCATAAAATGCCAAGTTGTCAATCTCCATGTCACACTGTATGAGAATAGTGGCCCATAAGTAATGTGCAACGAATATTAGCATTATAATTCTGTGCTTTACCTTAAGGAATGATAAGTGTTTGTAAAAATCTTACGTCTCCGAATATTCCCATGTTATTTTGAGTTCTAATTTTATTAAAGTATAAATCTGGTACAAATATTATTCGGGTGATCAAATCATGAGCAATGAGATGGGCAGGGCATGTAGCACATATGGGGAGGTGAGAGGTGTGGACAGAGTTTCTGTGAGGAAACTTTAAGGAAAGAGCCACTGGGAAGACCTAGGCGTAGATGTAATGATAATATGAAAACAGATCTTCAGGAAGTTGGATGGGGGCCATGGACTGGATTGATGAGGCCCAGGATGTGGACAGGTGATGGGCTCCTGTCAACATCTCACACCTTCACATTTCTTTCCTATCATTAACGTATTACACTTTAGTCCATGACAGAAAATTTAAAACTCTGTTACTCAGTACTAACGTCCACAATTGCTCCTCAGTGATCAGTACCTGTACTGTCATCTTAAAAAATGCATGTTTTGCGCCTTGCAAAAGCAGTAACATGAAGGATATTGTTAGTGTTATGGTGTGGTGTTGGTGTAGGAGACTGTGGTTAGGTGGTAGTCAAGGCGAAGGAAGATGAAGAGGAGACGAAGTATATGATGTGAACCCGCGCCAACAGAGGTTCTTACGTATATAATCCTTTCCAATAAATTTCGTATTGCGTGTACTTGGGATACGCTACTTACACTTCTAATTTTAGTAACATAAAATGCATTAAGTTACGAAAGTTTTGTATGTTTTCAAAATGTCAACGGTCGCCGTACTGCCACGTATTACGCTTAGGAAAGAATCCACACAGGTACCGCAGCATCAAGATCGATTCGTGCTGTTCTTCATATGTGGGACTGCTGTAGGGTAATTCCACTGAAGCAAATAGAAGAAGCTCTTGCACACGCGTGAGCACGTAATTTCCTGTAAGATGCTACCAGATGTGCAACTATAGCTATAAATTAGGTTAATCCAGAGGGTTAAGATAAAACTTGCGGTAGAAGCGTAAATTAATTTTAAGAATCCCTAAATTATTCTCATTTCTGCTTACTTGACGTAGACAATAATGACTTGTATAAGATGTGTTGTTCAAAACCTTGTTGAAGACGTGACTTAAGACGAAGGAAGATTTATGAAGTATGCCGTCTTGCAGTAATTAACGGTTGCTCAACATGTTACACCCGACGTGGAATATAAATAGTTATATTTTAACCAGTTTAAAACCAATTACTTGCGATGCGGATCGCTAGCATCCAGGTCGCATGATTGTGCTATCCTTATACATGTACAGTGTCCATTTTGTGACATAGCCTTATGCCTGTTTGCTCTACATGCCATGTCTTCATTGATGTTTGCTCAGTGTAAGATCACGTTCCTGGCAGTTATACGCATTATAGTTTATGTGATTATCAAAGTTTTATTTATTCACCGACTGATGTAATAGTGAGTTGTCTCAAAAACAATATTCAAATTTACATTAAAATTTATATTAAAACAGCTCTGACTTGTTTCGGTGTTACAGTTACACCATCATGAAGGAGCGTATTAATTTATGCTTACTAAAATTGTTAAAATAGTCCATTAAAATACATCGGTGTGTTGTTAAGAAGGTGGTGGTGTGGCTGCATATATTAGGTCCTTATTGGTGTCTGTATGTTGCAGTGTTCGGCAGCAATCTACTGCCGAACACTGAAAGTGAACATTTATGTGATATTTGAAAATCTTACTCGTACCTCCCCCAAGATTGTTTTCATTCCAAGTAGTGTTGTTCATTTCTTTTATATACCTAGTATAGTACCATAATATGTCGTTACGTTTCCGACAGAACGGTGTCACATGATGACTGGCCTAACTGCAGTCTCAGACAAAGCAGTAGGTATGAGATCTGGATTCATTTTGTGTTTGGACTTTGCCAGCATGCGAATATGAAGTAAAATCGAAAACATCAGGTTTCAGGGACATAATCGGTACCCGTCCTCACGTAAGAGCATTAGTGAAGTGTTTCTGTACTAGGCTTAGACTTTGCCTGTCAGTCCTAAATAAGTATTTTATTCTATTGCTGTTTTAGCTGAGGGTATCCCGAGAACTGTTTTTTCATTGTTATTTTAATGCAGGTAAATCCAATACAAAATGATCAGAATTTTATTTACGCGAAACCATGTAGAATTTGAATAGGTGTGAGATTTTAAATTCTAATTGCGGAGAATAAAAATGATACGAGTTCCTGAGATTTAACAGCTGTAACTTCTTTCGTCTTCATGACAGAGAACCTACCTTCCATCCTGAAGATGGAAACAGTAAGTTCCTCCGAAACAGCCTTGAACTGTCTACTAAAATGCACCAAAAGGCAACAAATTAAACCTGTAAATTTCTGATATGTTATATTCTCATAAGCCCTAAGACGTACGTACACCGATGGCGTCTACTCTTCTGCGTATTTAATCAAAATACGTAAACTCTTCTCATTAGCCTACTTTAGGGATTGTTCCGATTTTTTTAGATGTCAGTGATCGTAAAGTGTCGGGTAAAGTAATTTGTTGTCATGTAGAAGATAAAGATACAAAAGATAATGAAGACAGTTTCGTATGGAACTGTGCTGGTACGTAATTATGCACACTGTACAAGTATGTTGCTACGGTTCACTGCAGACACGGTTAAAGGCCTGAAATGTGTTACAGTTCTGTGTGTCTAATGTGAATGTGACGCAAATCCAAATCAGACAGAGAGTAGAGAGAAATAACGAAGGAAACAGAAATAAAAAACTACGTTGTTTGGAGCAGTTTTATAGACACTGCTAGATAGAAACAACGATTGTGGGGTAAGAATAAATAAATTCTCATCTTGTTAAATTTGGTAAGTTAAATTCTTCTTGGGCAGTATTTATAGCGTCCATTTAAACTCCTGGTTTCCATAAAAATTAAATTAGTTTTTTTCCATATGTTATCCGTCACCTTAAATCTATTGCGTTTGGTTAAAAATATTATATTTGCTTTTTTTTTTATCTTTTTACAGATCAGATTTGTTGAGAATTTGTTTTTCGCCTTTGCGACCCTAGAATGTGACACGCTAGGGAAATTTGTTTGACTGAATACATGAAAAGCTGTTTCTGTTCTTCAGCAACACGCAATGACGTCGTAGTGGGTAAAGACGCTAAATTTTCTCGCAATCTTAATCTTGAAACTAGACAGAGGTGAACGATCAGCTTCGCAGCCCTGCAGGTAAAATCACGATGACATCACTGTAACATAATTAGCTTACCATTACTTTAAGGCTGAGGTAAATATATTTACAAAGTGCGCTATGTGCTGTAGGTCTAAATGACGGTGTTGCACAAAGAATAGGCCTTCTTTACGAAACACATTCATATTAGCATAAAGAAGACTGAATAAAAAGCCGAAACATATTGCAAAATTTGTAATATCTTACATAAAAAAATATTTTTTTGGCCTATTATGGCCTTTCAACATTTACTAGTCCATTAAATTTCAGAAGACGAAAAATTCTTTTCTGATCCATCACCTGAGAAGGCTATTGGTATCACGAATATCATGAATGCCCGTAGATAAATAGTTTCACAGACAGTTCGTTGGAATGCATACTTTTATTTAAAATTCGGCGTTCCCTGTTCTAAGTTACGCAGCGCAACATGAAGACGTATTATAACGGAGTGGAAGTGGATCTAAGGTTCCCCGAATTGTTTATCTAGTCATTTCTTGCGAGTGGCCGATTTCGAAACAGCCGGTATCTCCGCAGGAAAGAGTCCCCGTGACAGATTAATGGATCGGCCCACAACAGCCGATCTATACGCTGTGTCAAACTCTGCCCCTGCCTGGAATCGAACTGGAAAGAGTCCCCGTGACAGATTAGTGGATCGGCCCACAACAACCGATCTATACGCTGTGTCAAACTCTGCCCCTGCCTGGAATCGAACTGGAAAGAGTCCCCGTGACAGATTAATGGATCGGCCCACAACAACCGATCTATACGCTGTGTCAAACTCTGCCCCTGCCTGGAATCGAACTCCGATTCCTCGGTAGTCCAGTCTATAATCATTTGTCAAGCACTAGTTTCATATCTTCACGACAGCTGATGACATAACTGAGGTTTAAGTCTTTCCATGCAGATGCCCGATACTGTACGGAGTACAATGCTATAAACTCGCACATTCTAGGGAAGGTCACACCCCATCTGCAGCGAGTCCACAACTGTGTGGCTGACTTTGCTTCGTCAGTAACTTACGAAACATACACACCCTAAATTTACTCTCCAGAAGTCATTTGTTGCTTCGCATATAAACGGAACAGTCGTCGCGCTATATAAACTAAGAGTTAAAATGAAACACCTGTGTAAAACCATTTAATGTCGGTCTGCGATATTCATAGCGTAGAAAATAACTGCTCTTATCTGATTTATATTAAATTATGAGTTCCTTAATTACTTTTGAATTGCATTTTATAAGACGGCATGTATCTGATCAAAAGTTACAGCACGTTAAAACATAATTTACTGTGCATAATGAACTCGCCTTCGGCTCCTGGTAGTAGGACTACTGTTTGGTGACTCCAGAGTTAAGGCTCTGGGTCTGGTACAAACGTATCCTTATGCACCAACATAAAGTGAAATTGTCTCAGGGAAGAACATGAATATTCGTCTTCTGGGATATGACCCGACGAAGATTAGCAGATGTTTAACCAACATTAGGAGGAGCTTTCTTGCTCCATCTTCATGATCTGCACAGTACAGTTCCACTTTTCGTGGACTGTTAAACCCTGAAGAAAGAAGCAGGAAGCTTTTCCGAAACGTCAGTGCCTATTTAAAAATCGACAGGACATAACATCCCAGAAGACTAATCTTAGCCAGTGCCCAAAATTGTACAATTTGAGATCAGTGTATTTTGGCGAATTGGCCGTTTTTGTAACGTGTCTTAGGCTGAATTAAGTCTGTAATTAGTTGCTTGACTGACTGGTACTGTGATACAAGGCAGTCAGTCAGATAAGGCACTGAATTTGAAAATGTACGTAGTCATCATTAGAATGATAATGTATCGTTTGTAGCAGAACCTACACCGTTACTTTGTTCAGTACTTGCTACTTGTGAGTTAAATGCACATAATGCCGTTAGAATGTGCAATATATATTCTAAATTTGATAAATTCTAAAATGCAGATCGGCCTGTCGATGGCAGCAAAGTGTACAATATCATGTGAAGAGAAATTAGAAAACTGTTTCTCGCTTTTTTCCTTGGAATAGCTTAGAGACTGGGATAGTATGGAAGTTTTGAAACGTTTCACAATTGATCATGTTCCGTGCGAACGCACCGTATTTTGTACGCTTCTGTTAGGGCCCGCTAGCGGTGAGTTAAGGTTTCCTCTCCCGCTGGTTTTCGATGTACACGCCGCCAGCCTCCCACTTCAGAACAAGATGTCGGTCACAGTAATTCAACGTTTGTACTGGAAGAAACCTTGCCAAATTTTTCATGGTGTATAAAATAATTGTAATTGTTAGTGCGGGACATGTACGTAAGTACATCCGTGCACCCTTGTGTACAGCGCCATGGAATGTAAAAAAAATCACAACTTTTGTTAGAGTAAATATTTCTGAAAAAAACCTTTCAGCCGTAGATAAATTTTTACCACTTTTCATGGTTTCAAGAATGTATGTGGTTTTACAAGAAACAGTACGGTTCTGTGTAACTTCTTATGTTGTGGCTCAGTGTGGCGTAATACAAATTAATTTTTCTACATCTATAAAGCTTCAAGTAGGCCCTACAAATGCGGTTTATGAAATGGAGCCAACAGTCAGAACTCTTTCAGTCAAGAAGTAAATATGAGTAAGCTGTGCGTCATTGTTGTTTGGAAATGGTTCTGTTCAATCTAAAAATTATGGTCAATTCGTCAACCAACAAATGCTCCTAATAAAATACAATTTACAACGATTATTAAAACTCCTACATGTTTCGGCATCGGAGTGCCATCCTCATGGAGTTAAACTCCCTAAGGAGTTTTAATAATTGTTGTGAATTGTGTTTTATTCAGGTACTGATTGTAAGAATATGCACAGTATGAACAACATACAATTTTTAAAGTTACAGGCCCTAAGAAAGGAGAAGCATAATCCAGTGTTAGATTTATGGAGAACATGCACACAAAAGCACAGTAAAATATGCTCAGTCACCTTTCCTTGCAGAATAAGAATCGAATAATAGACGGTAGGAAAGTTAACCACCTCATCTCCACATTTGTCTCTCTTAAACAGAAATTGCTCGGCTGTCTCTGCCCTAAGGTATTTGTCCACCTTGCTTAGTTTTGGGACGTAGATATTCCAGTTCAGTTTGGACTAAAGAATAGCAAATCAGGCACGAAAATTAAAGAATACAAGGAGGTGTTTGAGATTAGTCCCAACATATGATGACACTACCAACATTTGGAGCAGACGTTGTAAGTGAAAATCAGTAAAACAAGGACATCTTTCTTTTGTGCTCCAACAATTATAGAATCTTGAACAAGTTTCGTGGCTCACAAATAATAAAACCTGTCTAGACATTTACACGTTTTGCCTAAGGCTCGTGGGGCTTAACACTCACTACAGTGTGGGAATCGGTAATTCTACAAGCGTACACTGGCGTCTCGATGTTTAGATAATGAGGTAAACACGCATGAATATTACATAAAGATACTTTCCAAAACTAGACACTGGACTCAAGGTGGACTGGGTGAAAAGAATATTCTAAACATATTACTGGATAAAAAAGTGTATATTTCTTTCTATAGCCTACCGTGGAGCCTATTAGTTATTTGTGTAATCCTGGGTGCATTCATTGGACTGTTTCCGGACATACAGAAAACTCCATTTCCTGTATAAGTTGTATGTACTTACGTAGAGAAAGAAGAAGTTTTAGAATAATAAGTTAAGTTGTATACATCCACTTAAATATTTCAAATTACGGAGTGTAGTCGGGGTGACGGAAGATCTACATAAGAGTTGAAACATTCAGGGCAAAGTCGTATTATATTTAATGACACTGCGTATCTGGAAATTTGCCAGTAAGCAGTACGAATTGCATTGTACCAGAAGCAAGACATGTTAGTTTTCGCCGCATTTTATGGAAATCAAAAGTTCATTACCGCATTCACAAGAGTCCGCCACGTGTCCCATATCTTGAGACTGATCAATCCCGTCCATGCTCCGATTGCATTTCTTGAAGATCGATTTTTATTGCCCTCCCATCTACAATAATTTTGAAATGTTATTCATTTGTAGAGCAAAGTCAGTTAGTGTAATTTAGTTTTCGCGTTATAAGGAGTCAATGAAGCATTTATTTTATTTATTCACGATAACGTGCATTAAGTGTTACGTGAAATTCAGTGTAGTGAGTCAAATTAACATACTGCCTTAGAACTTAAATCGCATTTTGAAGGCAATTCTAGCGTATGAATTACGCTCGTTCTCGTGCTTAAGCACCGTAATAGACGTGGTGACTGAGTTGTCAGCTTCACGCTCCGGCTGCTTGTATTCTTGTAAGTACAAAAAAGGAGGTTCGGTCAAACTGGTGCCGATGTGGACGGGATAACGAAGAGCTGCTCCTCACCCCAGCCGCGAATCGAAAGTGTCTTGAAGTCCACAGGCAGTCACTTCGTTCGCTCAGTTATCTCGACTAATTAACTAATTTATAAGGTGCAAAAAGTACCTTTATTCTCACTTAAAATTTATTTTTAAGCTGACAGTGTGGCAGTTTGGCATAATGCTGCTACTCGTCAGTGATCATTCCACTATTGCTACATAGCCCCACATATCTGTTCTGGTCTCTGAGATATCATATATTTATTTTTCATTTTGGATAGCCACTTAGTACCCAACGTTTTGCTGAAATCAGAGGAAAGAAACTCCTCCTATAAAATATACTTCTTCGTATTCAGCATCATAGTCTTTACAAACAGATGGATTTGCCTTGCTACAAAAGCCGGATGTCCCAACTAAGTGAAGGTAAAGCAATCACAGTACAGGCCTGGACAGGCCCTGAGGGTTCCTGGAGACTGGGGCTCCCAGATTTCAAGACAGTCGGCATATTAAGATGGTAAGGTTGGAAGCCCTACGCACCGGCCGCCTTTAACCCCAGTAAATATTCCTGGTACTCATTTCTCTTAGAGGCTGAGTCGAACACAGGGCCATAACTAAGTAACTAAATACCTAAGTAATGAAGTAATCAACTAAATAATAAAATATAAACAAATTAACGAACTAAGGCAGTAATTAACTAACTGCATGCAGCTCATTTCTTCTTGGGAAGCTAACAGTTTCTCAGCTATTCAGGAAATTCTTTGCATTTTATGGAACTCGAAAGTTTGTAACCATGTTGAAAGCAGCCCTCCAATTCTCCCTGTCCTGACCCAGGCTGCTAAGACAGGCCTGAATTATAATCGAAAATACATTTTTCAGTTATTATTGAACTTGGCGTTTAGTACATTACTATTTCTAAGTTTGTGAAAATGTTTTCAAGTGTGCAGTTTTAGGCAGGAATACTGACCATATATATACATATATATATATATGTATATATATTTAAAACCATTAAAAATATATTTTGCACAGCTTTTGACAACAACACGATTCTCTTTGGAGACCGACATTTTAATTTGAATGTTTTTTACAAAATGAGATCCATTTTAATTTCAAATTGACGCTTAAAAAACAGCGTTTTTCCTCAAGGTGTTGTTTAAGTGGTAGTACTTGATGATTGCTGTTAAGGCCGAAACGTGTTCTACTAAGTGATGATTAATTTTCAAGCTTGAGTTGAGAAAAACTATCTGTGTGTTATTTACTATCACTATTATTTCCACCAGGATATAGTGACAGTATACGTATGTGAATTCAGTAGTTTTCTCCAAGTATTATAAGAGGAAGATTCCTGTCTGCACATCAGTTATGCCAATTTTTAGTGGCTTTCGCAAAACTGCGTAAAGCGGCAATTATTTTCGTAATGTCTGTCTGTCCGTCTTTCCGCATGGAACACCTCTGCTCCCACTGGACAGATTTTCATGAAATTTGATATTTGCGTTCTGTTCGAAATCATATGGACTGAATTCAAGTTTCATAAATATTTGGCAAGACTAACGTGTACTTTACATGAAGACTTATACATGTAAGGTAATATCTCTCTGAATTCTTCACAGAATGAGACATGTTTCAGACATAAGATGTACAGAAATTCAAAACACCCATTTTATGTTAAATATTTTTTTTTCCAGAAATAATGTGGAAATATATAGTAAAGCCGGACAGCCTATCGGTGACAATATCACATGGCGCATGTTCTTTGCATGCTGGCTACAGACACACGCTTGGAATGCTTAATACTTATTGCTTTTCCGCGGCAACAGCGGTTACGCGAACGCGCCTCAATGTTACGGTACACGTACATTGCCTGTCTTTGTCTTTTTCAGTTCTTCATTAACTGCTCTAATAATGAGGCATTATTTCATATGTCATACGTCTGTCAGTCTGGTATTCCCTACACGTCCGACCGATGTTTTCACTATGGATCTGACTGAGCGAACTGTGCACATCTCCTTCTGGGAAATCCTCCACAGGGGACAGCTTACTTCTTTGCGTGATGTGGAAAGTCTCCATTGCCCTCTCTTTCCTCTCCGTTTACCAACCACACAAAAATCTTCCTTTTTCCACCTCTTCCTATTATAGGTCCATATAATGCACATAGGAATCCCATAAGCTACACCTTTTGAAAACTGCATCTAGTATGGCCTGTTCCTTCTCCTGGTTGTATGGTCTGTCTATTGCTGTACTACTACTTCTGCCCCCACTCTTTCTGGTTCCTTGCTCAAGTTTGTCCTCAAAATATTACGTTAAGTCCGATTGGTCTGTCTAAAACGCTTATCTGAATATATTCTTTCACCTTCATATTACGATCTCGTATTTACTGATTTGCGTGTTATACAAAGTCAACTCACAACATTCAGATGGTTCTGCTTCTGTGAAACAATTTTTAACAAGTAACGCAATATACCCAGTCTAAACACATCTTTGTTTTACAAACAAAACGAGCTGCACGTTTCGGCTAATGACGATAACCAGCATCACGCTGATAAGGAAAACATAAAAAGGAAATATTTACAGCTGCAATGTTGTTGAGAGATCTGGAACATTACAAACGTGGCATTATAAAATATACATGACAAGGAAACTGTGCAGCTTCGCGAGTACTAGATTATGAAGTTACAAACTCTGTATATTTGTATAATTTATGAGATATTACTTACTGTAGATGTGAGTTTAATATAATAATAATAATAATAATAATAATATTTCAAAGAATTAAAATTGTGGTAACGTATGAGAATTTTGTAGAAACGAATGATAAGTGTTTATTTCGCTTCTATTTTCTGTGGTAGTACACTGGAACAAAGTTATTTTGGTCGAGGAGTATAGTGCAGCTTCAGCATAGGAATTTTATACTCCCTGAGGATGGTCAAGTTATGACCGAAACATGTAGGAGTTTTAGCAAATTTTAAACTAAGTCTTATGTTTTAAAATATACGTAAATAAATATTTTAATAACATAAAACAGTGCAAGTAGTTGGCCCATATTTATAAACGGCAATATTTATTGTACTCATATTCTCATATCTGAATTTTCTTGCTTGTCTTCTAGGCATATAAAAGAATTTGTGACATATAACAAAGCGCGTGTTTGTATTCTGGTTCGTTGCCTGCACAAACCCTACAGCTATTCCGTGGAGTGTCGCTTTGGGCAGCTCTCATTTTTCTGACAATCTCTTCTCAGAACATCTGCAGAGTAATCTGGTTCTTATGTGCATTTATGTAAAAACAGATTTGTTTAAATTTGTTCCGCACAGTTCATGTACACTTCATTTTCGATCAAAAAGGTGACTGTGCGCCACCTGCGGTAACGCTTCAAAATTCTGCTCTTGTACTTTGGAGTTTCAAACCATCAGCTGTAAATATTTTCCTATGTAGCATTGACCGATTCTATGTAGTGGGTCCCTGTCACCACGGCATGGCGCGTCCTCAGGTTGCGGATAGAGGAACGGCCTCCGATAAGGAGGGCAGCTGCGAATAAATTGAATAAGCAGTCGCGGACAGCCGAC
>Ga0123357_10005031_pt1 | contig 15730 bp, 11 predicted proteins | sample TergutEmb28metaG_FD_89873 | JGI IMG/M metagenome (GOLD analysis project Ga0123357, IMG submission 89873) | Embiratermes neotenicus P4 segment gut microbial communities from Petit-Saut dam, French Guiana - Emb289 P4 | ecosystem: Host-associated > Arthropoda: Insects > Digestive system > Gut ... | reverse complement strand
GCGCGACTGGATACGAAAACCGGCAAATATGTTTACGGCTTCGCCAAACATCTGCGCGATGCGCTGCCGTGCGCGTCGTTCATCGGATTCACTGGCACGCCCATCGAGCGCGACGACCGCGACACGCGGGCGGTTTTTGGCGACTACATCAGCATTTACGATATTCAGGACGCGGTGGACGATGAGGCGACCGTTCAGATTTTCTACGAAAGCCGCCTCGCCAAACTCGACATCAACAGCGCGGAAATCGAAAAACTTAGCGCGGAGGTGGAGGAAGTCGTCGAGGACGAGGAGGAAAACCAGCGCGAAAAAACCAAGGGCCTCTGGTCAACGCTGGAAAAACTCGTCGGAGCCAAGGCTCGCATTGACGAAATCGCCGCCGACCTCGTGACGCATTTCGAAAAACGCACGGCGACAATCGAGGGCAAGGCGATGATTGTCGGCATGAGCCGAGAGATTTGCGCGAGGCTTTACGACGCCATCGTGAAATTGCGCCCGCAGTGGCACGACCCCGACATCGAAAAAGGCGCAATCAAAGTCGTCATCACTGGCAGCGCGTCCGACATCGAATTGCTGCGCCGGCACAGCACGACCAAGCGCGAAAAGAAGCGACTCGAAAAACGCTTCAAGAAGCCGACCGACCCGCTGAAGCTCGTGATTGTGCGCGACATGTGGCTGACCGGATTCGACGCGCCTTGCTGCCACACGATGTATGTGGACAAGCCGATGCGCGGTCACAATCTCATGCAGGCCATCGCCCGCGTGAACCGCGTTTTCAAGGACAAGCCCGGCGGCCTCGTGGTTGATTACATCGGCATCGCCAACGACCTGAAAGCCGCGCTCAAGACCTACGCCGACTCCAACGGACGCGGCAGCCCCAGCCGCCAAGCCGCCGAATTCCTCTCCATCCTCCGCGAGAAACTCGACGCCTGTCGCGGCCTGTTTCACCATTTCGATTATTCCGCGTATCGCACCAATCCGGTGCCGCTGCTCGTTCCGGCGGCGAACCACATCCTCGGATTGCCGGACGGCAAAAAACGTTTCCTCGACCTCGTCACGGCCATCACGCGGGCGTTCGCGCTTTGCGGCACGCTCGACGAGGCGGAGGAGATGCGCACAGAGATTGCGTTTTTCGGCGCGGTCAAGGCGGCCATCGTCAAATACACGACGGTGGACCAGAAACTCACGGAGGCGGAAAAACATTCCGCGCTGCGCCGCATCCTCGACAACGCCGTGGTCTCGGAAGGCGTTGCGGACATCTTCACGCTCGCCGGCCTGAGCAAGCCGAACATCGGCCTGCTCTCGGATGCGTTTCTCGAAGAAGTCCGCAACATGCCGCAGAAAAACCTCGCCGTGGCGCTCCTCGAAAAACTCTTGCGCGACGAAATCAAAGCCCACACGCGCACGAACGTCGTCCTGCGAAAAAAATTCGGCGACCGTCTGATCGAATCTCTCCGCCGCTATCACAACCGCGCCATCGAAACCGCGCAAATCATCGAAGAACTCATCAAGATGGCGGGCGATTTCAAGGAAGCCGTCACCCGCAACGAAGAGCTAGGCCTGAGCGACGACGAAATCGCCTTCTACGACGCGCTCGCCGAGCGCCCCGAAGTCCTGCGCGAGATGGGCGACCTAACGCTCAAAAAACTAGCCACGGAACTCACCGACCAACTCCGCAAAAGCACAACCGTGGACTGGCAAGTGCGCGACACCGTCCGCGCCCAAATGCGCATCCTAATCAAACGCCTCCTGCGCAAATACAAATACCCACCCGAAGGCCAGGAAGAAGCCGTAGCCCGCGTCCTCGAACAAGCCGAGACCCTCGCCGACGACTGGAGCAAGTAGCCCCAAAGCCGTCAGCCAATCCCGTCCCTTTTGTCCCTTGCGTCCCTTTCGTCCCTTCCACAAACCATCACCCGCCGGCGCCCCGTTTCTTCCCCGTGCGACGTTCGACATCGAGACGCAGAATCCTCGTGCGGTGCAGCAACTTTTCCGCGTAAGCCTCGCCCTCCGCCATCAGCGCCGGACAGTATTTTTTCACCAGCAACCGAAGCGCCGCGCGACGCTCATCATCGGACAAATGCAAAACGACCTTGCCCGCGACCATCACGCTTTCATACGCCGTCGAAAATTCCTCGGGCAGCACCCGCGTCGCGCCCACCACGCAAAAACTCGCGCGCGCATCCTTTTCGAGCGCGGCAACCTTCCGCCCCGCAAGCGCGCAATGAAAATAAACGCACCCGCCGTCCGCGTCCCCCGCGTCCCCTGCGCCGCTCGCCCCGTCCGCCCCGCCCGCCGCCTCCCCGCGCACACGCACAAAACTGAGCGGCACGCCGTAACCGCCCGCCTCCGTGTTCATCGCGAGAAACCCGTATTCGCCTTCGTCGAGCAAACGCTCCTGACCCGCCTCATCAAGCAAACGGTCCTGGCGGCGGACTTCTGAATGCGCGGAGGTTGTCATGAGCGTCATAAGGATTTTTGCAAAATGTGCAGGTTGGCCATCGAAATGCCACTGAGCATCGCGCCCGTGATTCCGAGGAAACCTTGGTCTGTGCCGCACAGATGCACGTTGTCAAGCGAAGTGCGCCCCTGCCGGCTTTTCACCGGCGAGCCGTAAATCGCCCCGCCGATGTGCCCCGTGAAACGCTCAATCGTGCGCGGCGTATACACATCGCCCGCCACCGTCGCGCGCTCAAGCGCGTCGGCGGACGCCAGCGGCGGCATGAAACGCTTCACGCTTTCGGACATCGCGACGGCCCAGCGCTGCTTGTCCGCGCGATACTGCTCTTCCGAAAGATTTTTCCAGAGATCGTAATTCGCCGGACAAGTGCAACGAACCTGTCCCTCTGGAAGGTTTTTCCCATCCGGATAAGCGAAATTATTCGGAATGCAAATCGTGCCGCCGCCTGCGTTGACCTGCGCGTTTTCGGGACGCGCGTAAACGAAGCGCGAGCCTTCGTTGAAAAACACAATCGAGTCCTCGCCCCACCCCAACGCCGCCGGCTGCCGGTCGAGCACGCTGACCGTCTCCACATAACTGATCCGCCCCCGCGGAAATGCGACCCGCGAACCACCTCCATGTCCCGCGTCCACCGTCCCCTCTTCTGAGTCCGGAGTCCGGCGTCCTGAGTCCCCCGCCCCCGCGCAATCCACGAGAGCTTCCGTCTCCGCCCCGCCGATGCTGCTCAAAACATGCGCTGCCGTGATTTCCGCGCCGTCGTCCAGCACGAGCGCCGTGGCGCGCCCCGCGCGCGAAAGGATTTTTTTCACTCCGCATTTCATGCGACGCTCGCCGCCGGCCGCGCGGTATTTTTCCAGCAACACACGCAAAATCACCCGCACGCCCTCGAGCGGACGCGACAGCCCCTCGAAAAAAATCGCCCGAAACAAAAGCGCGAACTGCCCCAAATCCATCTCATGCTCCCGCGCGTTTCCGTAATACATGACCGGGCAAAAAATCATGTCCTCAAGAAGCGGATCGGTGAAATACCGCCGCGCCGCCTCGCGCGCATCGCCGCCACCGTCGCTGGCGCCGGCCCAATCATGGTCGCGCAACATCGCCGCGAACGCGCGGAAGCCGTCGATGCGCGCCGGAAACACGCGCGCGACCTCGGATTCTAAAAACGCGAAATCATTCGACGCGCGCAGCGAGACCGAGCCTGGCGCGCGCAACGGCCCGAACGTGACGCGGCACTGCTTTTGCGGGCAAAGCGCGAACTCGTCGCGCTCGATGCGCAACTGCCGCAGGATTTTCGTGAGCGCCGTGTTTTTCGCGCCAGCGTGCGCGAAGTTGGTGAGCGCGTGCAACCCGACATCGAACTTGCGCCCCGCGATGGAATAAAACCCGTTCAACCCGCCGACGGCGTTATGCCGCTCGAAGATGCACACCCGCCGCCCGAAATGCGCCAGCCGGATGCCCGCGGCCAGCCCGGACATCCCCGCGCCAATGATGGCGACATCGTAGTGTGAATGCGTGTTCAAGACACGCGCACAAAAAACATCCCCGCCGGTTTAAATCGATTTAAATCGACTTAAATCGATTTAAGTCGATTTAAGTCGATTCAAACCAACCGCACCCGCCGCATGCCCGCGCCATCCGCCACCGCACCCGCCTCCATCTGTATCGTCCGCCTCTCGGCGCTGGGCGATGTCGTCATGGTGCTGCCCCTCATAAAAATGCTCCGCCGCAACTGGCCCGCCGCGCGCATCACATGGATTGTCGGGCGCGACGCGCTGCCCCTCGTCGCCCCGCTCGCCAACACCGCCACCGCCACCGCCGACAACAACAACGTTACCGCCAACAACAACGCCGTCGAAATCATCCCCATTGAAAAACCCCGCCGCCCCGCGGACTACCTTGCGCTCCGCCGCCAATTCAAAAACCGCGACTTCGACGCGCTGCTCTGCCTCCAGGCAAGCTGGCGCGCGAACCTCATTTACCCCTGCATCCGCGCGCGCCGCAAAATCGGCTACAGCCCCGACCGCGCGAAAGACCTGCACGCCCTCTTCACGCGCGAACGCATCCCCCCTGCCCCGCCCCGCTCGCACATCATCGACGGCTTTTTCCAATTCGCCGAGACGCTCGGCGCCGCGCGCGACGCCTCCGATTACGCCGCCCCCTGGGGCCTCGCCATCGCGCCCGAAGCCCGCGCATGGGCCGCGCAAACGCTCCCCGCCGCGCCCTGGCTCGCCGTCGCGCCCTGCGCCAGCAAGCACGAGCGCAACTGGGCGCCCGAAAACTACGCCACCGTCATCGCGCACGCTTGGCGCGCGCGAAAAATGCCCGCGATTCTCCTCGGCGGCCCAGGCGAAAGCGACCGCGCGCTCTCCGCGCAAATCCGTCACCGGCTCGACGCCGACGTGACTCAGACGGGGGACTCCGGACTCCGGACTCCGGACTCCGTGACAGGGACGCGGGACGCCGGACTTGGGGCGCGGGGCGCGGTGTTTGCCGACCTCACCGGCCAGACCACCCTGCCCCAACTCGCCGCTGCAATCGCGCACCCACATTGCGCGGCGCTCCTCGCGCCTGACACCGGCGCGGTTCACATCGCCCGCGCATTCGGGCGGCCAGTCATCGGGCTTTATGCCGTCGCCCCCGCCACGCGCACCGGCCCATATCGGGAAACCGGATACTGCATCGACAAATTCGCCGCCGCCGTGGCGCGTTTCACAAACAACAAAACCACCGCCGACACCACCGCCACCGACGACGCCACCACCGACACGGACGCCACCGCCGCCCTCCCGTGGTCGTTCCGCGTCCACGACCCGCGCGCCATGCAACTCATCACCCCCGACGAAGTCCGCGCCCAACTCGCCAAACTCCTGAACGCCTGAAAAAAACGCTGGCGCGGCAGCGCCAAACCGTAAACCGTAAACTGTAAACCGTGAACTCCACCGCCTCCACCGACACGCTCATCCCTTCCGCGCTTCTCAACAAACCCGGAAAAATCCTCTTCATCTCGCACGACATGCTCGGCGATTTCACTTACAGGCAAAACTTCCTCGCCGCTTTCGCCGCCGCCTTCCCGCACCTCGAAATGCACATCTGGATTGATTTCGACCGCTTCAGCCGCACCCACATACCGGCCAGGTTTTTCCCGCTGAAAAAATACATCATCCACGACTGGCTCTCCGCATGCCCCTGGTTGAAAAAAATTCTCGTCCCAACCCATCAAAGAAACGCCGTGGCCGCCGCGCGCGCGGAAAACTACGACATCGTCGTCTCACTCGCCACGCTCCGCACCCATCGCTACGCCGCCCTCGCCAGAAAACTCTGCCCGCGCGGCTTCGTCTTCGGATATAAAAACACGCTCAAACTCCTGGGCTTTCACCGCGCCCGCGCCTACAAAAAACTCGACGCCTCCATCACCCTCGGCGACAAATTCGCCCACGTCACCGACGAGTATGCCCGCAGGTTCCACCAGCTCTTCGGCCTCGACGTGCCGCCCTCCGCGCGCCACCCCCTCCTCGACATCCCGCCCGAGTGGAAACAGCGCGCCCAGGACCTCCTGCGCGAATGGGGCTTTGAAAAACAAAAGGACAAACTCGTTTTCATCAACATCAGGGCCACCAACAACAAACGCTGCTGGCCGCTCGCCAAAGCCCTCGCGCTCATCAAGGCGATGCAGCAAAACCCCCGCTGGCGCGACGCCTGGTTTCTGCTCAACGCCATGCCCTCGGCACATTCCAAAACGCAAGCCGCCATCGACCGCGCCTCGCTCCCGCGCGCCCGCGCCTTCAGCGCCGGTGAGAATTTTTTCCAACTCCCCGCGATGCTCGCCGAGTCCTCGCTGATAATCTCCGTCGAAACCTCGGTCATGCACCTTGCCAGCGCGGTGCGCGTCCCTGTTGTTGCGCTCATGCGCATGAAAAACCCCGACCAAGCGCCCATCGACTCCGCGAACAACGTCGTCGTCACCACCGCGAAACGCGGCGATTGGATGAGGGAAATCCCGGTCGAGCGCGTCATGGCGGCCGTTGAAAAACGCGACAGACTCGGAGAAACCAAAAACCAGGAAACTTGAAGGCTGATTCCAACATGAATTCAAATTGGCACAAATGCTTCTCCGCCACCCCCTTCGCCACTGAAGGGGCGAAGCCCCGTCGGCTCGGAGGGCCAACGGCCCGTTTTCATAATAGCCCAGCCCAACGGGCTGGGTCCGCGAATAATAAAAACACAAGGGCTGAAGGCCCGTCTCATGACACCGCGATTCAAGCCAGTTTGAACGCAAGCTAGACTGAAGAGAAAAAAACACCGGCGCGGCAGCGCCAAACCGTAAACCGTAAACCGTAAACCGTGAACCTCCCCCCCGCCACGCTCATTCCACCCGCGCTGTTCGAGAAACCCGGCAAAGTCCTCTTCATAACGCACCTCGCGATAGGTGATTTCGCCTACATGCGAAACTTTCTCCAAGCCCTCGCCGCCGCGCACCCGCGACTCGAAATGCACCTCTGGAGCGACAGGCCGAACCGCGCCCTCGATGACTGGCTCGCCGCAAGCCCCTTCCTTGAAAAAACCTTCACGCCGGCCAACCCAACCAACCCCCGCGCGCCCCGCGAAAAAACCATCGGGGAAGCCCGCGCGCAAAACTACCCCCTGGTCGTCTCGCTGGCGTTTTTGCGCCCGCACAAATACGCCAGACTCGCGCGCCAAATCAGCCCCGGCGGATTTGTCACCGGCATCACAAAACCGGCCGCCCTGCTCGCCTTCCACCACCGGCGCGCCTACAAAAAACTCGACGCCGCCATCCGCTTCAACGGATTCGCGGACACGGCGGAAAACGCGCCCCGGCACATCACCGAATTATATGCCGCGTGGTTCGAACGACTCTTCGGCCTGCGCCTGCCCCCCCAAGCCCGCCTCCCCCGCGTGGACATTCCCCCGGAATGGCAGGCCGGCGCGACTGATTATTTGCGCGCGTGGGGATTCGACGCGACCGGCGCCCCCCTTGTTTTCATCAACGCGACCGCCTCCAACAAAAACCGCTGCTGGCCCATGACGCGCGCCCTCGCCCTCATCGCTGCCATGCGACAAGCCCCCCGCTGGGAAAACGCGTGGTTTCTGCTCAACAGCATGCCCGCCGACTTCGCCGCAACCGAAAAACAAATCGCCGCCTCCGGCCTGCCGCGCGTCCGCGCCTTCAGTGCGAACGAAAATTTTTTCCAGCTCCCCGCGATGCTTGCGAAAAGCGCGCTTGTCATAACTGTCGACACCTCCGTCATGCACCTTGCCGGCGCGGTGGGCGCGCCCCTTGTCGCCCTCATGCGCCGGAAGAAACCCGAATGGACGCCCCTTGATATTCCCCCTGGCGCGCTGGTCGCAACCCGACAAAAAAACGGATGGATAAAAAACATCACCGTCGACCAAGTGATGGCGGCGATAAAAACAACGCAGCAAGCTGCGACCTGAAAATGTTGGGAACGCCAGTCTCCTGACTGGCAGACGGCGCGAAGCGCCGCCCAAACCTGCCAATCAGGAGATTGGCGTTCCCATTCCCAGCAAACCTGCCGGCAAGATCGCGCAACAGGCCGCCATCCGTTGACAACACCCGCGTTTTCTGCCTGCTTTTTCCCATGAGCCAAACGCTCCATATCGAAAGCACGCAAACCGCGGAAACCGACGGCCCGCTCGCCGAACTTTTCAACATGCTCGACAGCGGTATTGACAAACATGCCGGCGATGCCGCCCGTCAGCATTTGGCGGAAGGCCGGCCGGTTTATTATAGCGAGCACGACACGCCAAAAGGGCGCCTGATACGCGAGTGGCCCAACGGCACACGCGAACTGGTGGATGTCGATATCAAAACCGGCGTGATTAAACCCATTGGAAAAATATGACCGCATAAAATACACCTCCAAAAACATGCCCGCCTGGGCGCGCGACGCGCTTGCAACCATCCTCCAATAAACCCATGAGAATCTTTGTAATCAACCTCCCCCACCGCGCCGACAAACGGGCGGAAATACTCGCCCAAGGCGAAAAATACCGCCTGCCCTTGGAAATCTTCGAGGCCGTCAACGGCTCCGCTTTCACCGACGACAAACTCAAAAACCTCGTCCACGATTACCCCGCCTGCGCCATGACAAAAGGCGTCATCGGCTGCGCGCTCAGCCACCTCGGAATCTATAAAAAAATAATCGATGAAAACATTCCCATCGCCCTGATACTTGAGGACGACGCCATCCTCCGCGAAGACCTCGGCGAGGCGCTGCGCCAGCTCGAAACAATCGACGGCAACGAACGCCCCTCGGTTTACCTGTTCTCCTCCCATTATTACAAGCCGCGCCCGCTCCGGCGCCTGGACGACAAACACGCGCTGCACGAATTCATGGACGGCTCGCAAGGACACGGCTACGCGGTGAACCGCAAGGTCGCCGAGTCCCTGTATAAAAACCTGCTCCCCGTCAAATGGGAGGCCGACAAATGGTATTATTTCCAGCAAATGAAACTGGCGGCGGTGTATTGCGTCGTGCCGCACATCATCGGAGTCAACGGCGGCGCCGCCCTGTCCGACCTCTACGCCGAGCGCACGCCGCAAAATAAACAACGCCGCAAATATCTGAACACATTGCGAAACGTCACCCCAAAAAAACAACAGCTCAAAAAATTACTCTGGAAAATATTCAAACGCCCCTTCATAAAAAAAAGCTGAAGACACAACTATAACTTATGACATCCTCCATCCCCTGTTTCCTGACGATCAATGACGCCTATGTCCGGCACGCCTGTGTTGTCATTGTCTCCGCTGCCTGCAATTCCAAGTCGCGACTCGCCTTTTATATATTGCACTCCTCCCTGACCCCCGAGTCAAAAAAGGAACTCGAATCCATGAAGGCGATATGTGACTTCGACCTGGAATACGTCCCCTTGGAAAAAAACATGCTGAAGAGCATGAACGTGGAGCATGAATACCTGACGATTGAGACATGCTACCGCCTGTTAATCCCGACCCTCCGCCCCGAATTGGAAAAAGCGATTTATTTGGACGCAGACATCGTGGTGCGGCATGACTTGGCTGAATTATGGAATGAGAACATTGAAGGCCGCTACGCGGGCGTCGTGGAGGAAATAATTCGCGACATCGGGATAAAAGACTATGATTCCATTTTCCCCACGCGGCGCTATTTTAACGCGGGAGTGCTTTTGCTGAACCTGAAAAAAATAGGCCAGGATATTCCCCTGTCCCGATTTCTTGAAATCGAACTGCGCCTCCGCGCCGTGCTCACGCATCACGATCAGGATGTGCTGAACATCGCGTTTGGGGGAAACGTCAAATACCTCCCGCTAAAATGGAATGTGACGTTTTTTTCCTTCAATTCAAAGCGGAGATACCCCAAGACGTTCGGCTTTACAAAGGACGATGTCGTCGCGTCCAGGGAAAATCCGGCGATTGTGCATTTCATCGGGGCCGGCAAGCCCTGGCTCGTGCCATGCGGCTTCATGGCCTCGCCTTTTGTCATGGAGTATTTCAAATACCTGGATAAAATAACCAAGGGAAACAGTTATCACGATGCCGTGAAAAAACACCCATGGAGCCTGCAAGAGACCATTGTATATTTATGGAGGCACCCATTCCACTTTATCCGTCCGAAAACATACGCCATCATGAAGGCGAAGCGAAAACTTGCCGCTGGGAATGCTTGAAATCCGAGAACGAGGCTTCACAGCCAGTCGAGGGAAATATTCGTGATATTATTTTCGGCGATTAACTTTCGAAGACGCGCGAGTTTTTCCCTCCCGTCAGGAAACATCCTTTGGTGCGTTTCAACCACGATGTGTTTGCAAAGGTTGAAAACCCGCTCCTTTATTATTTTTTCAAGCAAGCCGAATTCCGCGCCCTCTATATCTATTTTGAGAAGATAAATAGGCGGCGCCTCAGGGGAGGCCGCGGCGGACGGAAAATTCCCCTCGATATATGCGACGAGGTCAACAACGCGAACCTTCTCGCCAACAACGGTTTTCGCTTCTGTTTCCTTGCGGGCCAAATAGTCTGAAATGATGGAACCCGCCGCGGTGGCCGTTATGTCATTTTTTGAATCTTCTGAGTTGTATAATGTCATTTCACCGGCGTTTGCCGCGACCGCGGCTTCGGAGATGACGACCCTCTTCGCCATCGCCCCATACTTGTGCCTTAAACTGCGGACAAGCATTCTGTTTGGCTCGAAAAGATGCACGGATGCGCCAGTATGCAAAACCAAGTCCGTAAATTTCCCGACATTCGCTCCGCAGTCAATGCATACATCGCCCTCGCCCATTTCATAAAACAGATGCCGATATTTTTTGGGCACGCCAAGGTTGTTCATCAGTAGATTCAACATGCCGATGCCATTCGGGTCGGCAATGGCGTGCCTTATTGCCTCCAGATATTTCCGGGTGCGCCCGCGAATGAATAATTTCACGCCAAATAGACGGTAGATTTTCGCGCCCCACAGGTTCTCTTCTATTCGTATAAATGTCATAAGGATTGGAATAAACGGGAGGTTGTCTTGGCAACCATGCTTTATCAGAGCATGTCAAAAAATTATGCGTCAACTCCATAATGAAACAATCTACTAGGCCGTCTGCATTGTCTTAATTGGCTTCTATCGCAGGGATGTCGCTTGCGACGCCTCGGCATGCCAATTCGAAAGCAAGTTGGAATTAGTTGCTTTCACAGGCTTTCGCCAGAAGTTGTAGCATTCGATATCCCCGACCCGCATCATTCTAGTATGGATCGGAATGCCAAACAAATAGTAGCGTGTTTGTTCACCGCGCATCCTGCTATGCCAGAAGAAATAACGTATTTTCTTCAAGAACGTTTCCAGAAGGCGTTTTTGTGGTGGTTTTGGTGCCGGTGCCTCTTTTGGAAGGTTTTTAAGAAAGGCCTCCCGCCATAGGCTTAATTCGATGTCGCGGCTCGGTGACGTATCGGCATGCACCGGAGGCGGAAGACGGTGCGGCACGGCGTTCTCGTCCAAAAATTGTCGGTAGTTGCGATATTTTTCGGGATAGACGCTTTCAAAAGGAAAGCTGCGGCTGAATTGGTATAGCGTTTCAATGGAGAAATTGCGTTGGGCGAAAGCCGCCGCCGATAGATGCGGCATCTGCAAAAACTCAGCCATTTCTTGGGTGCGCGAGTCGTGTGTGATGAGCAAGGCGGGAGTGCCGGCCTGCAGCGCCGCCATGCAGCCGTGGAGCCGGGTGCCGATGACAAAATCATAGCGTCCCATATGCTGGACCCATTGGCTGGCATCATAAAAAATATGGCCGTGTTCGAGCACATATTGACCGAGTGCTTCCGCGGTGGGGGCTTGGTAAAGTTTTTGCAAAGCGATGCCGGCGGGTTCACTCAAGATTTTCATGGAGCCGGTGCGGAGAATCTCGGCCTCTTGTTTTTCGGACTGGTAGATATAATCGGCACCCAAGGCATAGGCATTTTGGTAGAGCCAGCGTTCGGCTTGGTGGCGGGGGGAGTAGCGGGAGAAGAATTGTCCAAGTTCATATCTCGTGCCGTTGAACGCAAGGCGGAGTTTTTCCCCTGCGTCGTCTTTCCAGCGCAGCTTGATTTGTGGTTCGCAATGCCAAAAAGCGGAGGGACAGCCGATGACGCGGGTGTTATGAATGCCGTAGTGAGCCAACACGCGTTGTGTGTATAATCCGCGCACGCCAATGGTGCGAGTGCGTCCGGCCAGTATTTTGAAAAATCGCAAAGTGCTGCTTTTGGGATGCACGATGGTCTGGGGCGTATCGTTTTGCGCGCCCAATCCCACGACTAACACAGGCAGTTGAATGTCTTTTATCTCTTCGACCCACCGTCTCAACTTCCAGCCGGAATTGAGGTGGTTGGACATGGGAAAGACCATGAAATCATAAGCTGTCGGGTCGTTCTCCTTGACGTGATAGGATTGGAAGATGGAATCGTAGCGGAGCTGGCGCATCAGGGCGGTAGTGTAGAGCAGATTGCCAGTATTGTTCACACAACGAGCCATTCGTTCCTCAAAGCGAGGAATACTGTAATCCTGCGGATCCGTAGAGATGGAGAAGAAGAACAAACGCATTGTGAAACTGCTGAAACGTGTGTGTGTGACGTAAGAACAATCTTAAAGTTACCAGCTTTTTACGGGATGCAGGAAAATATATTGCACAATGAGTTATAAACCACTAATAAACACTAAGTAGCACTAATCCAATCCCTCTGAATTAGTGTCAATTAGTGAAAATTAGTGGTTCAATAAACACTAATTCTAATTAATCAGCATTGCGTGTAATCCGTGTCCAAATTTTTAGTTTTCGAAATTTCCTTGGGCATGATTTTCCCAACTGCGGATGATGCGGAAGAGGCCGATTCTTGAGCGAGAACTTGGGAAGGGCAGAAAAAGGCCAAAAAAAATCCTTGCGCAACGCGGCGCGACCCGTAGCGTTCGCGGCTCTTCCGAGGTTAGTCCCCATCGTCTAGCCCGGTTAGGACACCACCCTTTCACGGTGAGAACCGGGGTTCGAATCCCCGTGGGGACGCCAGGGATTTTCGATTTTCGATTCTCGATTCTCGATTTTCGATTGGGAGCTTCCGCTCCGGTTTGATTTTCGGTTGGTTTTTCCTCGCTTGGTTTCTCCTTTTTTCTCTCCCTTTTTTGCCCATGAAAACCCGCATCGTTTCCTTCGCGCTTCTTGCATTCTTAACTTGCGTCCGCGCCACCGCCGCCACGCCCCAAACCATCCGCGTTTCCACCGCGAATTCAGAATTGGTTTTCGTCACCGACGAGGGCGGACGACTTTACCAAGCCGCGTTCGGGCCTGCCGGCGCTTACGCGCAAGCGCAGGCCGCGCTCGCGGCGCAAGCAGCGCAGAAGGGCAAAAACAAAAAGGCCGGGCGCGGCGGCAAGCCCGCGTTCGCGCGCGAGGACGAGGCTTATCCGCAATTCGGCAACGGCTTCCTCGCCGAACCCGCGCTCCAAGCCACCCACGCCGACGGCAACACATCCACCGACCTCGTTTATGTTTCGCACACTTCCTCCGAGGAAAAGGCGGAAAAGGGCGTGACGCTCACGCGCATCGAGCTGGCCGACGGCGCTTACGCGGGCTTCAAGGTCGCGCTTTGCTTCCGCGCTTATCACGACGACAACATCATCGAGCAATGGGCGGAAATCTCCAACGGCGAGGGCGGGCCGGTCACGTTGTCGCGTTTCGCCTCCGCCGCGCTCGTCGCGAAGGCGGACAACTATTGCCTCACGCAACTCCAGGGCACTTACAAATACGAGGCCACGCTCGCCGAGGAGAAACTTTTCCCCGGCATCAAGATTCTGGACACGAAGCTCGGCGTGCGCGCGGATTATTACCGCACGCCGGCGTTCATCCTCTCGCTCGACGGCCCCGCGCGCGAGGAGTCGGGCAGGGTCATCGGCGCGACGCTTGAGTGGTCGGGCAATTTCCAATTCGCCTTCGAGATGGATTTCAGCAAACGCCTGCGCGTGCTCGCCGGCATCAATCCGTTTGCGTCGGCGTATCGCCTCGCGCCTGGGAAAACATTCACGACGCCGGCGCTGCTCTACACGTTTTCGAGCGAGGGCAAAGGCGGCATGTCGCGCGCGTTTCACCGCTGGGCGCGCGTTCATGGCATGCGCGACGGCGCGAAGCCGCGGCCCGTGTTGCTGAACAACTGGGAGGCCACGCATTTTGATTTCGACGAGTCGAAAATCACCTCGCTCTTCGACGGCGCGAAGGAAATCGGCGCCGACCTTTTCCTGCTCGACGACGGCTGGTTCGGCAACAAGCACCCGCGCAATGACGACCACGCCGGCCTCGGCGATTGGGAACCCAACGTGAAAAAACTCCCCAACGGCCTCTCGCATCTCGCCGCCGCCGCCATCGCCAAAGGCATCGGCTTCGGCATCTGGCTCGAACCGGAAATGGTCAATCCCGCGAGCGAACTTTTTGAAAACCATCCCGACTGGGTCATCGCGCAACCGAAACGCGAACCCATTTACGGGCGCAACCAGCTCATCCTCGACAACACGCGCCCCGAAGTGCGCGAGTTCGAGCGCGGCATCATCGACCGCACGCTCGGCGGCAACCCCGGCATCACCTACGTCAAGTGGGATTGCAACCGCTTCGTCACGCAGCCCGGCTCCTCGTATCTGCCCGCCGGCGAGCAAACGCACCTCCTCATCGATTACCAGTGGCACCTCTACGACTTGATGCGCCACATGGCCGAAACCTACCCGAACGTCATGGCGATGCTCTGCTCCGGCGGGCCGGGCCGCGTGGATTACGCGGCGCTGCGTTATTTCCATTCCTTCTGGGCGTCCGACAACACCGACCCCGCGCAACGCATTTATATCCAGTGGGGCTTCAGCCAGTTTTTCCCCTCGAACGCCATCTCCGCGCACGTGACGGACATGGGCAAACGCCCCTTGAAATTCGCCATCGACGTCGCGCTCTCCGGCGCGTTTGGCGTCGACCGCGACGTGTCGCGCTGGACGCCCGCCGAACGCGCGCAAGTCGCCGCCGCGGTGAAACTTTATCACGAACGCATCCGCCCCATCACCGCCGACGGCGACCTCTACCGCCTCGCCTCGCCCTACGAAACGCCGCGCGCCGCGCTCGAATTTGTCGCGCCCGGCCGCGCCGACGCGCTTGTTTTCATCTACGCCAGCCGCGACCCCGCCGACGCCAACGCCAACAGCAACCGCAACAGCAACGCCAATGACGGCGCCGCCGCGAGCGCCGTCGCGCAACCCGAAATCAAGCCCCTCGGCTTGGATCCGGCGAAGACATATCGCGTGCGTGAAATCAATCTCGCGCCCGGCGCGAAATCGGCGCTTGCGATAGACGGCCAACGCCTCACTGGCGCGGCGCTCATGCGCGACGGCTTCCCCTCGCCGCTCACGCGCGCGCTCCAAAGCGCCATCATCGATATCGCCGCGGAATAGAGTGAAAGCGTTGCAACCCAGGCGATTTTGCCAGCGTCACAGTTCCATTCCTCCAACCATGCAAACAAAACCCGCCCAGAAAAACCAAAGCCAGCCCGCCGCCGCCCTCAACCGCCGCGCCTTTGTCAAGACCGCCGCCCTCGCCGGCGCGAGCCTCGCCGCCGGCGCCTCCCTCGCGCGCGCCGCGAAAAACCAAGGTCAGGGCCGCGGAAAAACCGACCGGAACGCCGCCCCCCAACCCGCCTCCCCCGCGCAAACGCAAGCCGCCCCCACCCCCGCCCCCGCCGGCGCGCCAAACGTCCTCATGATTGCCATC
>Ga0123357_10005030_pt1 | contig 15730 bp, 16 predicted proteins | sample TergutEmb28metaG_FD_89873 | JGI IMG/M metagenome (GOLD analysis project Ga0123357, IMG submission 89873) | Embiratermes neotenicus P4 segment gut microbial communities from Petit-Saut dam, French Guiana - Emb289 P4 | ecosystem: Host-associated > Arthropoda: Insects > Digestive system > Gut ... | reverse complement strand
TCCAGTCTCTTCAGCATCTTGACCGCCGTGTCGACGGCATCGCGGCCTTTCTCTATACGGTCCACCGCCTGGAGCTGTGACATTCCCGGTCCGGTAACGCCGAACGACACGGGCTTGTCGAACTCGAGCGAAAGGTCCATTATCTTCCTTGACGCGTGCGATACCACGACCTCGTCGTGGTCCGTCTCCCCTTCGATGACCGCACCAAGTGTGACCACTGCGTCGATCTTGTCATCTTTCAGCAGCGTTTTGATCGCCAGAGGCATATCGAACACCCCGGGGACCATTATCGTCTTGATTATGTCCACGCCGAGGAACTCTGCCTGTGATTTCGCCCTTTCCAGCATCATTGACGTCACATCGAAGTTGAACTCTGATGCGACGATACCCAGTCTGTATCTCATTTCCTTCATCTCTCCTTTATCGGTCCTGCATCTTCAAATCCTTGCCTGAGGCCTTTTCCCGCATTTTTGGTGAGGGTCTCCGGCCTGAATAACAGATTGTAAACATTGATCGCATGTTCGCGCGAACGCTTATCGGCCAGGAATGCAAGTTCCCTTTCGTCCTTGGCCTCGTCCTCGTGCACGAACACCTCTATTATGTGTTTGTTCGTCATGAGCTGCGCCCTTATCAGTCCCTGTGATGCCTCATGGGCGCACATCTTGTCCTTGTCCATCGGACCCGGCATCCCGAGCGCGATGACGATGTCGCATTTCCTTTCCTCGATGAGTACCTTGCATGCCACCGGGAGATCCTTCATTCCCGGCACAGTGTAACGTATTATCCTGAAACCCGTACCGGTCTTCTTGATCTCGTCTATCGCGGAAGCGGCCATATCGTAACGTGCGAATGTCGTGTCAGCAACACCGATCAGTTTCATCTTATGCCTCCGTGATCTTCCAGTATCTTCTTCACTATGCGTCTCGTGCCGCTCAGGTCATCGCCGCACTGGGCCGCCCGTCTTACCTCTGTATTGAATCCCCTCTCGGCGAGTTTTCGTCTCAATTCCTTTTCGTCGAAATCCTGGTCGTATCCCAACGCTATTATGTCCGGCCTTATCTCATCGAGGATGGCAAAGATATCGCCATCATGGCCGAGCCTCGCATCGTCCACCGGCTTAAGGGACATCACAATCTTCAGACGCATCAAAGCAGGGGTGATCGGTTCGTGTTTCCTTTTCCTTACGGTGTTGTCGGTAGCGACAACAACAACGAGTTCATCGCCCATGGCCTTTGCCTGTTCAAGATATGATATGTGACCGGTGTGAAGTATGTCGAAAACACCTGACGCCATCACACGGACCATATACTCACCTCTTATTCCACGCCTCTAATATCTCGCGGCCTTCCACAAACGCAAGACCGTGTCTTTCCGCATATGCGGCCGCCTCGGACTTTGACATGGAGCCTCCGTCATCCCCGAGCATCTCGCATATCGTGGCAGACGGGTCGATGCCGGCCATCCTCAGCAGTGCGCTGCACAGTTCGGTATGGCCTCTGCGGTCCTTAAGTATATCTTTGCTTGAGTTGAGAAGGTGTACGTGCCCCGGTGCCCTGAAGTTCTTTCCGAGATCGTCAATTATCTCTTTGTCATCTTTGCCGGAGAAGATCGTCCTGACGTACTCGGTGATCGTCAGCGCACGGTCGTTGTCAGTTATACCGGTGTACGTGCGGCGGTGGTTGATCGTTATGCCGAAGGACGATTTCGTCCTGTCGTAAAGTATGTCGTTGGGCACCATGGCCTTCATGGTCGGGTATTTCCCGTACTCGTCCGAAAATACGTCGGACAGGAACGGAAGACCTAATCTTGAGGCGAGAGCGTACGGAGTGATCGTGCATATCAGTCCGCCGGCATCCTTCCTCATCGTTCGGATGATGTCGGGGGTGACGAACTGCGACGGTATCATCATGTCTGTTTCTTTCTCACGATCATCGAAATCGTACACGAGAACCATCTTTCCTTGTTTTATACTCTCAAGCGCCTTTTTTAAACTCATTTTGCTCTAGCCGTCACATATTGGAGTATAAAAAAACGTTTGTTAAATTACCAATAAAGTTGTAGGTAGTGCGGTATATTAAGTACGAATGATGGCCCGGAACAGCTGGCCGTCCCGAAATTCATTGCCGTGGCCTTTTAAATATATCGTCTTGGTAGGGCGTTTGAAGGTCTCTCCGTGTCCGAAGGAGATCGCAAACCCTGAAAACTGGAACATCTGACAACATGACCTGTCCTTTTCATCGTGAACATATTACTCTACGATGTATCGATATGAGCAGGACGGACGGATCGGCCACGGTGATTGGCGCAATAGTCGGAGTGATATGGTGGAGCGCCAGAAAGATATGAAGATACGAGACCGCATAATGAAAGCAAATGCTTTTTATGAGAGTTCTCTTTACTTCAGACCAGTGAACCAATGAACGAGAACGCGCGCATGATAAGAGAGAACGTTATCGCACACAACAAATGGTTCGAGGAATGCATCCCGATGATCGCATCCGAGAACCTGATGAGCCCTCTGGCAAAGGAGATGCTCATCTCTGACTTTGCTGATCGTTACGCAGAAGGACTTCCCGGTAAAAGATACTACCAGGGCAACATCTACGTCGACAAAGTGGAACTTAAAGCGATGGAGCTGGCCAAGAAGCTCTTCAACTGTAACTTTGCCGACGTCCGTCCGATATCCGGAACGGTCGCGAACATGGCCGTTCTCTTCGCATTCGCAAAGCCCGGCGACACTATCACAACTTGTGCTTTGGCTCAGGGCGCGCACATCTCCACCGCAGAGTTCGGCGCGTTCGGACTCCGTTCCGTGAAATCCGTTAACTACCCGTTCAATTCCAAGGACATGAACCTTGACGTGGACAAGACGATAAAACTGCTGAAGGATGTCAGACCGAACGTCGCCCAGTTCGGTCTTTCCGTTTTCCTGTTCCCTCCGCCGCTCAAGGAACTCCAAGATACGTTCAACGAGATCGGATGTCTCGTATGGTACGACGCTGCGCACGTCCTCGGGCTCATAGCCGGCGGACAGTTCCAGGACCCTCTCAGGGAAGGCGTCAACGTCGTGTCGTCGAGCACGCACAAGACATTCCCGGGACCGAACCACGGCATGATCATAGGACAGGGGCTGACGGATGACCAGGAGAAGATGTTACAGCGTGCGGTCTTCCCCGGCGTTACGAGCAGCCACCATCTCCACGCGATGGCCGCACTCGCTATCACGCTCGCAGAAATGGATATCTACGCAAAGGATTACGCCAAACAGACGTGCAAGAACGCACGCGCGCTGGGAGAGTCACTCTACGAACTCGGTGTTGATGTGCTTTGCCCGGACCTCGGGTTCACCAGGTCCCATGCCATTGCCGTCGATGTTTCCAAGTTCGGCGGAGGGAAAGTGATCAGCCAGCTTCTTGAGGATGCGAACATCATATGCAACAAGAACATGCTTCCTCAGGACACGAGCGCGGTCAACCCGTCCGGTATAAGGCTCGGAGTCCAGGAACTGACCAGGGTCGGAATGAAGGAGAGCGAGATGAAAGAGGTCGCGAACCTGATATACCGCGTGGCGAAGAAAGAGGACACGAAGAAGATCAAGAAGGATGTAGTCTCTCTCAAGAAGAACTTCTCCAGCATACAGTACTGCTTCAACTCCGGAGAACCCGCCTACGCTTACCACAAGCTGGTCGACTAGAACGGCTGCGTCTGCCCCGCGGCCGATGACTCGGACCTGACATGGTTGAACGGATTACAGCGGATGCGCGAACCCGTCCGCGCGTTCTCAGAGCGGCCGGGGCTTTTCACTGCGGGCCGGCAAATACCTTTCTTTCCCATATTTTATTAACTTTGAGAACGTTGGATACATGATGACCACGGGCAACCGGGAAGATTATCTGATAAACATCCTCAGGCTGACGGAACGTAAACCGATAGCGAAGACCACCGAACTCGCTTCGTTCATGGACGTCACCGCCGCCAGCGTCAGCGAGATGCTGAACATCCTCTCCAAGGAAGGGATGGTCCGCTACCAGAAATACAAAGGGGTGTCGCTCACAGACGAAGGCATGGCGTACGCCAAGCACATCCGGAGGAAACACCACATAATGGAACATTTCCTGATAAACATCCTTGATGCCGACAAAGATACGGCGCACGAGGAAGCGTGCAGGATCGAGCACGTCCTTTCAGACAAATCGGCAAAGAAGATGTGCCAGATAACCGGGTACAGCGAAAGATGCGACGAATGCCGCGACGACTGCATCGACATCGGAACGATAACGCTCACGTCCATGGAACCGATGACCAGCGGCACCATATCCCATCTCAGATCGGTCGATTCATCACACCTCAGGAAATTGATATCACTCGGCCTGATCCCCGGGAAAACGATAAGAAAGGATAATGATCTCGCAGCGGGAACACTGATGGTGCACGTTGACGGTTTTGACATTGCCGTCGGCGAAGACATCACTGATTCTGTGTTCGTCGATCCGGAATGATCATCTGTGCGCGAACACCGCATTTATCTTTTTGTCCTTCCTGTCCTCGATCCTGACGAATCCGAAGCGTTCGAACTGCACTACATCGTCCTTACAGTCCAGCAATGCATTCTCAGAGTATCCTTCGGCCGAAGAACCGTCGGGCATGAGCACCCGCGTAGGTATTCCCTTGTCCTTCACCCACTGCACCGCTTTGATCCCTTTCTTCAGTACGGACAGGTCCGTCCCCGCATATCTCACGGGGTCCCCGGACTCGATGTTGCACAGGTCCTTAAGACGAATCATGCCTGCAGATACGAGCGAGACGTGATCGTTTGCCGATATGAACAGATCGTCCCCGTCCTTGACGATGTAGTTCCTGAATCCTTTCTCAGGATGGTCCGGATGCAGCGGGGCCGCCCCTTTTATCTCCTTTATGCCTGAGAACTTCATCTTCACCGGATCGCTGACGAAGAAGTATCTGTAGGATGTCGCGTCAATGATGTCCCGGTTCATTGCATAAAGGGTGTCCCATGAGAACTGCACCTCTATCTGTTTCATCCCGGCCTCGACCCAATACCTTCTTATCGCTTCAGGACGGATGCCGCGCCTCTCCATCGCCCTTAACGTTCCGGTGCGGACGTCGTTCCAGCCTGTGAATTCCCCTTCCCTGATGCACTTTCCGATCAGCGATGTCTTCAGCACCGTGTCCTCGATGTTCACCAATCCGTAATGATAGAAACGGGGCTTATTCCACCCCATGTATCCGTAGATGTATTCCTGACGATAGGTGTTGTTAAGATGGTCCTTCCCGCGTATGACGTGCGTCATCCCCAAGAGGTGGTCATCTATCGCGACGGACAGGTTCATCATCGGATACACGTTGTAACGGTCGCCCGTGCGCGGATGCGGAGTGTTCACTATCCTGAGTGCAACGAAATCCCGTATCGCCGGATTCGGGTGTGCTATGTCCGTCTTTATCACGGCGACCGCTTCTCCTTCGCCGTAACCGTTCGACATCATGCGGTCGAAACGTTCGAGCTGTTCGTTCCTGGGAAGTGACCTGCAGGGGCATTCCCGTTTCTTCTCCTTCAGGCCGCGCCAGTGTTCCGCGTCGCACGTGCATACGTACCCGTTGCCGTCGGCGATCATCTGTCTCGTTATTTCGTAGTACATCTCGAACCTGTCGCTCTGATATATCGTCTCGTGTATCTTGACACCGAGCCAATCCAGGTCCTCGGAGATCATCCTGTACGCATCTGGGTCTATCTTTTCCGGATTAGTGTCCTCGAATCTGTTTATCAGTTTTCCGTTGTATCTTCTCACGTACTCGTCGTTCAGTACGGATACGCGCGAGTGGCCTATGTGCAGCGGCCCCGACGGTCCGGGGGCGATGCGCATAACTACATTCGAAGCACCCTCGAGTTCCGGAAGTTCGTACTTGCGTTCCTTCTTCTCTTTGACCATCATCTCCGGGTCTATGGAACGCAGGGCCTCCGTCTGTGCTTCAAGCCCCATCCTGTTCACATCGGAGACGATAGAATCGGCGATCTCCATGACCTCTTTGGATCTGCTGCGTAGATCCGGACATTCGGCAAGCACCTTTCCCACTATCGCTTTGGGGTTCGCCGTTCCTTTGAAAAAGACGGCATTCTGGAGAGCGTACTTCCGGATCGTGTCCTCGAGACTGTCAGGCATGAGGGCTCCAACATTATGCCTGTATATTACGTTTAAGCCGGTGAGAATGCTATGGGGCTATAAGAATCGCCCCTGCCTGAAAAGTCAGCTATATTCAAATATCCAAGATGTCATTGAGAGAACATGGCTGTGAGAAGATACCTTTCCTCGGATTTCAGGCTGACGAAGAAGATAGATCCCGATTCTACGGAAACGACGAAAATACTATCGGAAGATCAGGACCGCACTGTCTTCTTCGAGGACCTGAACGGGGGCAAGGCCGCCGGTAACCTGTTCTCTACGAGAGCGAAAATATCCAATGCCATGAACATCAGCGAGAAAGAGCTTCTCAACCATATGTTCAATTCCATCTCATCACCTGAACAGGCCCGTGTGACGGACAAGCCTGAATTCAGAGCAAAGAGCCTCAAGGTCGATCTGACGTCGCTTCCGATACCGAAGTACTTCCCGAAGGACGCCGGCCGTTACATCACCGCAGGAGTTATCGTCTCAGAGTTCGAGGGCGTCAGGAACATCTCTTTCCACAGGATGCTCATCATGGACAAGGATCGCATCGCCGTCCGTCTCGTCCCGAGACACCTGTACACGATGCACCAAAGGTCGAAGATGAAGGGCGAGGAACTCAAGGTCGCCATATGCATCGGATGCCGCCCGGAGGTCCTTATCGCAGCCGCAACATCATTGGATTACGGCGTGGACGAACTGGGGATCGCGGCCGCTCTCTGCAGAACATCAAAAAGACCGCTTGAGGTCGGAAGGACTGACAACGGCCTTCTTGTTCCGTCCGATTCGGATTACGTCCTCGAAGGCAGGATAACGTTCGAAGAGACGATGGAGGGTCCTTTCGTCGATATAACGGGAACGTACGATATCCTGCGTTCGCAACCCGTGATCAAGATAGACAAGATGTGGTCCTCCAAGGACCCCGTGTTCCATCTGCTGCTGCCCGGAGGTAACGAACATTATCTGTTCATGGGCCTTCCGAGGGAGCCCATGATACTCAGGACGGTCAGGCAGGCCGTCCCGAGGACACATGCAGTACGACTGACCGAAGGCGGATGCTGCTGGCTGCACGGTGTCGTCTCGATAACCAAGAACAAGGAAGGCGATGGTATGAACGCCATAATGGCGGCGTTCACCGGCCATCCGTCCATGAAACAGGTCATCATTGTTGATGACGACATCGATATATTCGATGACCGCCAGGTGGAATGGGCCGTAGCAACGAGGTTCCAGGGTAACAGGATGCTGCGTGTGCCCGATGCGGCCGGTTCATCTCTCGACCCGAGCGCCCATACGACAACGTGGAAAATAGGCATCGACGCGACACGCCCGATGGGTTCCGATCCCGAAGCGTTCGTCAAGGCTAGATTGGATTAGGACCACCAGTCCTTCCTGCGGTCGATGGTCTCTGACCTTCCCGGACCTATGCTTATGATATCGGCGGGTATCCTCAGCCGATCCTCAATGAACCTGATGTAGGATCTCATATTCTCGGGAAGTGCATCAAAGCCTTTCTTCGCCATCTTCTCCGCAGACCCGAGATCGTCCCATCCGTCCATTTCTTCATAGACCGGTTCCGCGCGCTGAAGTTTTGCAATGGATGCGGGGAATCTGTCAACGATGTGTCCGTCTATCTTGTATCCGGTGCACACGTTGATCTTCCTGTAGCCGCCCAGAACATCCAATTTCATAATAGCCAGCGATGTGAAACCGCACAGTCTTGCAGAGTGCTCTGCGGCGACCAGATCGAGCCAGCCGCATCTCCTTCCGCGTCCGGTCGTGGTCCCGTATTCGCCTCCTTTCTCCATAAGATATTTTCCGTTCTCACCGTGCAGTTCCGTGACGAACGGTCCGTCCCCGACACGAGTCGTATACGCTTTGAGGCATCCGAGTACCTTCTCTATCTTGTTCGGCGCTACGCCTGCGCCTGCGCATATACCTCCTGCGACGGTGTTCGATGACGTCACGTACGGATACGTCCCGTGGTCCGTGTCCAGCATGACCCCCTGGGCGCCTTCGAAAAGGATGTTCTTTCCGCCATCTATCGCATCGTTTATCAGAACTGATGTATCACAGACGTACTTACCGAATCTCGACCGCCAATCCTCCATCTTTTTTCTGAACGTTTCATCAGTGCATTCGCACGTACCCGCATCAGGCATGATCTTGAAGAGGTCCTTTTTCAGCCTGAGGTTGTATCTCGTCCTTTCCATGAACAGTTCCTCCTCGAAGATATCACCAACACGGAAACCGTTCCTCGCCACCTTGTCCTGGTACGCCGGACCTATTCCCTTCTTTGTGGTCCCGACGGTCTTGGCGCCTCTGTACGCCTCCTCTGCGGCGTCCTGTCTTTTATGGTAATTCATTACAAGGTGCGCCCTGTCGGATATCCTCAGCCCGTCCATGCAGTACCCTGCGGATGTCAGTTGTTCCATCTCTTCGACGAGATCTGCAAAATTAACCACAACGCCGTTCCCGATGACGGAAAGCCTACCATTGTGCAGTATCCCGGACGGAAGCAGGTGGAGTTTGAACACTTCTCCGCCTGTCTTGATCGTGTGACCGGCGTTGTTCCCGCCCTGGAAACGCACGACGAGATCGGCGTCCTCAGCCAGATAGTCCGTTATCTTTCCCTTGCCCTCGTCCCCCCATTGGGCACCGATTATCGCAAGTGTCGGCAAAATAGCACCTGTGTCCCGTGAAGTTTATGCGCATATAACTGTTTGACGGTCAGAACTGAGCGGAAGGCCCAGATCCTGAATGAAGCTTAACTGTAGTATCTGCCTTTTTTATACTAACAATACAGAACCTGTTCTGCCGGAATTTGGGCAGTCCGAGGTGCACACGGACTTCACCCCTCCGGTGCACCCCGGAACCAACCCGGCAGGAGGTGGTGTCATAACCACGAACCGAACCGGTTGCTACCGGATAAGGATAACCATATCCTTAGGTTTGTTCAAGATCATCATAGATCTTGACGATCTTTAAATTGGTTCGAGTGGTTCGCGTTACGAACCCGGCCCGCAAGGGCCGTCACTCCCTGCAGAGAGTTATGATTTAAACGATATAAAGCTTATTACATAAAAACTGCGTCTGCGACCGTTACGCTGGGGGAACATCATCTGCTATGCGCGGATGCCTCGGTGAACGCATTCAGCATCTCTTTCAAATCGAGTTCCGTCCTGAATGCCGTGGGCGATGTGTGCGAACGTGACGATCTCCCGTACAGGTTCAGGACCTCCAGCAGCACTTCCATCTTAGGCGACGGTATCTTCGCGAACGACGCCACTTCGCTCACGTCGTACGAGAACGGGACATTGTCCAGTTCCGCTGACCAGAGGTCCAGCATCTTCGTGCATCTCTTCTCTTCGTGCATACCGCCGGCGGACATCTTGTTCACGATCTCCTTAGTGTGGAGCGTCCCGCCCCATACCGGTCCGTACTTATGGTCCCGGTCGGGTTCGTGCGAAACGGAACGTTCCAAGGTATTCTCGTCATATGCTACGTAGACTATATCTGACAAGGTCCTGTCGGCATTCGCGGCACCTTCGGTCACCCTGACGTACGTCCTGAAGTAATGGTCGGCGTAGAATGACAGGATAGGTATCATCCCTCTGTCGAACTTCGCCAGTTCCCTGGCCAGCGATGACATCAGTATCCTCAATCCCGATTCGTGGCACATCGGCCCGCGCAGCGGTCTGGAACCGTATCTTCTCTGGCATTTCACTCTGTGGGCCCCTGCCAGCGGCGCCGTATCCGTGGCCGTTACCGCGATGATGCCGTTCCTGGCACATCCTCTTACTGCTGAATCGATGAACGGTATCGGAGAGCCGAACGGGTCCACATCCACGTAGTCGTACCTGTTCTCTGCCAGCAGCGCATTCATGTCCATGTTCGATGCCGTGCAGTTATCCAGTCCGTTCAGTTCTATGTTCCTCGTAATGCAGTCGTACGCCTTCGGATCGCGGTCGTTCGCGGTCACGGTGATGCCCTTGACCTCATTCGCCATACGGACCGCCCTCGATCCCGTGGCCGCCATGGAATCCGCTGCCGTCATCTCCTTGTCCAGAGAACGGAGCAGCATGACGCTCACATCACGGTTGAACGCCATCTGCTTGTTAAAAAATACCTGATCAGTTATCTTTCCGGGGCCGCCAGAAGAGAAATTGTCCGGGACGAAGAGTTCAGTACCGCCTTCTTTTATTCGTATATACATCAAACGTTTTCCCCGTTCATGAGGCGGATGATCTTGTGCGGAAGCAGGTTGCGGTTCGTCGGCGTGACCTCAAGTATCCGGACGTCATCACGCCTCCTGATATCCTGAAGGAGCGGGTTCCTCGATTTTTTATGCAGGGTTATCAGCATCGGTTTGTTGGCGTCCAGAGCGAACCTGACGGCATCGATGAACTGCTGGCATTCGACCTCGACCTTTCCTATCTCATCGATCACGATTATATCGCATTCCTCGCATGCCCGTCTTATGGCCCTCACGCCTATCTCTTCGATCTTCGACAGATCGACCCCGAGCTTGCCTATCATCACCTTGCTTTCTATCTCTGAACTGGCGAATAACGCTTTCTCTCCGGTGTATATGTCGCGCACGGTGGAACCGACCTTGTGCCTCCCATCGATCACGGGTTCGTCTATCATCCCCCCGACCTTGAGCTCGTTCCCGCTAAGCATCTCTATCACACGTAGAAGTGCGTTAGTCTTTCCCGAGCCGGGCAGACCTGTGATCCCTATCTTTATATCAGTTATCATTGTGCGTTCCTCTTATCGAAAGAGTTATGAGTACCCGTATCGCGGACTGATATTAAGAGTATTACGTCTTAAAATTCCTCTGTGCCGGAAATATACATCAGCGGATAATTAAGTTCCCTGAAATATCGCATCTCCGCCGTCACACACGTGTTTTCTATCCTTATGGTAAGTTTTACGTTCAGCATATTCCCCGTAAGCGACATATACCCGTACTCATCGCTCTTCGGGCGGAAATGGCTGCGGTCGATCGTGACCTTCACGTCCTCGACATAAGGCTGAACCCGAACGCCCTGTTCTATGGACCTTTCCAGTATGTCCACGCTCGACAGGTCCACGGGAACGCCCACGAACTGATGGTATATAGTTCCCATCTTGATGCCCGCTTCGAACATCGCGCGTTCTCTTATGCTGCATTTGAACATCGATGCCGCTCTCTGTTCCCTGTCCATACCCATATCAACGGGAGTTCCGTAATTATAGTTAACCTAGGCCGATGCGGGCTCAGACATCCCATACGACCTTCATTGTCTTTAGTATAGTGTAAACTATCGAGAAGACCAAGAACATGAAGCACAGAGATATCCACAGGAAGTTCGGGGATGCGTCATATCCTACGGTAGATGATGCCATATAGCCGTACATTCCGAAAAAGAACGCCGCAAGCGAAAAGCCCAATGTGACCGCGATGTCGGCTTTCACGACAATCGTATCCAGATATTCTTCGACCTCTCTGTCCGATCTCAGATCTTTTGCGAGTTCAATGAATTCGACCACGGTGATGTCTTCGGCATCATTTTCGGTCGCGACGTTCTTGAGTTTTGTCGGTACCGGCCTTTTGCCGAAATAAGGGTGCAGAACATGGATGACGAGATATACGCCGATCACCGCAAATATCAGAGAAAGCAGAATGGTGAAGGTCCCCTCCATGATATTTGCGATGTCGCCGCCGTGGTCGCTGATCTTCTGAAGGTTGCTGTGGAATACCAGAGCGAGAACTACCGCGAAGATCAGGGGGATACCAGTGTATCTGATGACACCTGAAGACCTTACGTGCGGGTCTGTCTTCTTATTCGGACTGATGTTGACCCTGAATAATCTCCTCAGGACCTTTGATCTGATGCGGTTCCTCTGCGGCACACCGTTCTCGATACTTTGTGTCCTTAAAATAATATGCTTCACTGACTGTCCCGTGCTTTTTCATCCTAGCGGCGGTGGTCTCCGGAATACAAGTACGGACTTAACCGGAGCCCATCGTACGCCGAAATAAAACAAAAAATGACAATCTTTTTATCGGAATCCCCAATAGGTGTTTGACCGATGAACGCAGCGGAACACATAGATTCTCTGAAAAAACAAAATAACGCGCTAATCCTGGCGCACAACTACTGCACGGAAGAGGTGCAGGACATAGCAGACCATGTCGGCGATTCCCTGGGCCTTTCCATGATCGCCAGCAAGACCGACGCTTCCGTCATCGTATTCTGCGGCGTGTCGTTCATGGCCGAGAGCGCCAAGATCCTGAATCCGTCCAAGAAGGTCCTGAGCCCCGAACCAGACGCGCATTGTCCGATGGCGTCGATGTGCACGGCCGAGCAACTGAGAAAGGAAAGGGCTGAACATCCCGGAACGGCGATCATCGGATATGTGAACAGCACCGCTTCCTCCAAGGCGGAGATGGACCTGTGCTGCACATCGTCTAACGCATTGAAGGCCGTGTCCTCCACTAAGGAGAATGATATCCTATTCGTGCCCGACCATAACTTGGGAGCTTATGTGGCATCCAAAGTCCATAAGAAGATTTCCTTATGGGAAGGATACTGTCCGGTACATCAGTCGATCACTCCCGACAACATCATGAAACTGAAGGGAGAACATCCAAAAGCCGTTGTGCTGGCACATCCGGAATGCAGGATGTCGGTACTCAAGCTTGCAGATCATATCGGCTCGACCGAACAGATGATCCGTCTGTCCGCGGAGACAGACAGCAATGAGTTCATAATAGCTACCGAGATCGGTCTCAAACATCGCCTGAAAAAGGAGAACCCGGAAAAATCGTTCTACTTCGTAGATCACGCCGTCTGTTCGGTCATGAAGATGACGACCGCGGATTCCGTACTCAGAGTGCTGAACAATCTGAGCAACGAGGTCGTTATGGACTGGGAAACGCTGAAAAGGGCCGCTGTTCCGCTCAGGCGCATGATAGAACTAAAATAAGCACTCCATATTCTCTGACGAAAGACCGGATGACGATGTTCCGGGCTGACAGATGATGAGCCCTATGAGTGCCGACGGTCTTTCACTCCGCCCCATTCGATGTCATGCCCATGTATTCTATGAACTTACTGAGCTTCATACCTTCCGGCCACCTCATTATGTAATTGCCGTTGCCGCTGACCTCTATCTTCGGCACTCTTCTCTGAAGGAGCCCCATGCGGCCCTTCAACTCCACGTCGATCGGCAATGAGAATATCCTCCACGGATCGCCGCGCGCACCTTTGAGCCTGAACGCATAGATAGGCATGACCGACGACCGTGTGCATTCATCGAACATCCTGCAGGCCTGGTCGGTGAGCTTCTGGCTCCTGCTGAAATGCATAACTTCTTCCGCTGAGCTCTTCACCTCTATCGGGAACGAGAAGTCCCATCTCAGCGCGACGAGGTCCACGCCGAGAGATCCGGCCGCGCGTATGACTATGAACGGATTACTGTTCATCGATGAGAATGATTCGGCCTCACATCTGTCACAGGTTTTCACCATCTTGTCTATGGTCTTGGAATTCCCTGAAAGCAGTGCTTTCAATTCCCTTTCATAAATGCTGCCGGTCTGGGTGGGCATTGTTATCTTTTGTAAAAATGATGATACCGTATATAAAGAAATCAGGGGGAGGTCACCGAAAGTGTCACGGTGACAGTCTTGACAGATCCCTCGGGAACAGGATGGCCTCGCGCACATTCGGAAGGTCCAGCATCTTGACCAAGAGCCTCTCGATCCCTATACCCCATCCGCCGTGCGGCGGCATACCATACCTGAACGCGTCGGTATAGAAACGGAAGTCCTCGGGGTCAAGACCTTTTTTTCTTATCCGCTCCTCCAGCTTTTCGAAACGGTGTTCCCTCTGTCCGCCTGAGGATATTTCCTGTCCTTTGTAATCCAGGTCGAAAGAGAACGAGTACGGTGTCCCGTCCTTCTCCATTATGTAGAACGGTTTCTCGGCTTCAGGGTATTCGGCTATCCAATAGATGTCGATGCCTTTCTTCGACATTATGTCCCCGATCATCTTCTCCCCCTCGGTACCCAGGTCGTCGCCTTCTTTGATCTTGAATCCTTCTTTCTTCAGCATCTTCACGCATTCCGCATACGTCAGAACGGGGTACGGTGCTTTCGGTATGGAGATGTCCTTTCCCAGGATCCTCAGCTGGTCCTTTCCCTTCTCCTTCAGGCCTGCGAGTATGCGGCCGATGATGTCCTCGATCGCCCCCATCACGTCGCCCATGCCTCCGATCCATGAGATCTCTCCGTCGAATGATATGAATTCGGTAACATGACGGTTGGTGTTGGAATGCTCCGCCCTGAACGCCGGGCCGATCTCGTATACCCTGTCAAGTCCGGTGGACATCAGCATCTGCTTGTAGAGCTGCGGCGACTGTGCCAGATATGCGGGTTTTCCGAAGTAGTCCACTTTGAATAGTGTCGACCCGCCCTCTGCGCCTGATGCCACTATCTTTGGCGTGCTGACCTGGACGAACCCGTTCTCCGCCATGGTCTCGTTCAGCAGGTGCAGCATTATCGATTTCAGTTCGAATATTGCACGGATTTCCGGTTTACGCAGATCCATGAAACGGTTGTTCAGGCGTGTGTCCATTTCAACGTTCACCTTGTCTATGACCCCCATGGGTAACGGCACGCCTGCCTCCGAATACACTTCGCACGCCAAAGGGATTATCTCAAGCCCCAATTCCGTCTGATCGCTTGCCTTGACCTCACCGGTCACACACACGACCGATTCCCTCGGCAGCGTCGTCAATCTCTCGAAAAGGGCCGGATCGATCTTTTTCTTCGGAAGGGTCAGCTGAATTGTCCCGTACCTGTCCCTTATGACAACGAAAGATATACCACCCAGGTTCCTTGTGTCCTGTATCCATCCTTTGACGGAGACCGTGCCGTCTCCGACGGCTATCGTCCTTGAATCCTTCTGCAGAGCGTTCATGTCAGTTCATATACACAAGGAATAAAAATCTAATGCCGTCTTCTCCGCAGGACTGAGACAAAAAGAACATTATACCCCTATGATCGCACCCTCTTTATAAGAATAAGTTATATATGGTGAGGGAATGTCAACCACTAAGGGATAATAATGCCAGAGAAGACAAACGCTGAAAAGATCACTGTTTCGGTAATCAAAGCCGATGTTGGTTCAGTCGTCGGCCATTCAAGACCGCACCCGGCCATGATGGAGAAATGCCATGATATGCTCGCAGAGGGTGTCAAACAGGGAGTGCTTGAGGACTTCTATGTCACCCGTGTGGGCGACGACATAAATCTGCTCATGACCCACCGCAAAGGCGAGGGGGCGAAGGCCGTCCACGGATTGGCATGGGATTCTTTCATGGAAGCGACAAAACTCGCCAAGAAGATGAAACTCTACGCTGCGGGACAGGACCTTCTCACAGATTCGTTCAGCGGTAACGTGCGCGGCGCCGGTCCGGGCTCTGCCGAGATGGAGTTCGTTGAGCGCGGAGCGGAGCCGATGCTCTTCTTCATGGCCGATAAGACCGAACCGTCCGCATAT
>Ga0123357_10005029_pt1 | contig 15732 bp, 11 predicted proteins | sample TergutEmb28metaG_FD_89873 | JGI IMG/M metagenome (GOLD analysis project Ga0123357, IMG submission 89873) | Embiratermes neotenicus P4 segment gut microbial communities from Petit-Saut dam, French Guiana - Emb289 P4 | ecosystem: Host-associated > Arthropoda: Insects > Digestive system > Gut ... | reverse complement strand
GTTAGTTAGTTAGTTAGTTAGTTAGTTAGTTAGTTAGTTAGTTAGTTAGTTAGTTAGTTAGTTAGTTAGTTAATTAGAATGGCTTTCGGATAGCGCATTGAAAATAGGTCCACCAACTGCGTGCTTTCAAATCCTTCTTCGATAAAATGAAATTTGTACAGCCGTAAAGTAATCATACAACACAGTAAAGTAACACACTTATCGAGAGACAACAGCATAAAAGAGTAGTCCTTCTGTCTCAGTAAGGACTGTGGTGCTGTGTTACGACTTTGTTTGTTATTCGCTGCTGTCATGCTTCAAAGAGCTAACCCCAAGAAATATACGTGCGAGGACTTTTGAATTTATCTCAAATGACGAAGCAGATATAGAATAAGAATGAAGACGTCGGCCAACAAAACACACATAGCAATAACATGAACATGATAGAATTTAAAATATTGGAGTTTTATTCAAGAATATTTTTTTTTGGAAAAATATCAATATTTTTATGGTAAAGAGTATTACGTGACTCTATAAACTCTACGGACAGTGTGGTTATTCTGAAGATGGATGAAAATAGCCGAAACACGTTGCGTGAATACTTACAGCGAACAGACTTTATGATATTAAGATACACGCAGCCTTGCTTAATAATATAGCACGAATGCCATGGCTATCTGATATAGAAATTAACAACTTAAATATTACCAATTCTATTAGCGTCATACAGCCACTACTCCCTCTTTCTGTAATTAATCGTTTTAATTTCCCTCTATTTAGAATAGCAATCCTGCAATGATTCTATTTCAAAATTCTTGTTAGTTAAAACGGAATGCTGTGAGGCTGCGATTAGGGCAGAAGACATTTACTGTCTGTCCCACATCCTATACCCCGTTACAAATAGTATGACAACCGGCGGCAGTGTTTCGAAACGTGGTCACCTTGCATGAAGGCACTGAAGTGAGGTACTATTCTGCACTGGACCCTGTGTGTACTTCATTAGCATTCGCTATCCTGTAGTAATTATAACTAGCGTCTGTTGTATCATTACGAAACTACGCTTGGCCTCAACGTGTACGTACGGCTTGCGTATAATTCTCGCAATAAATATCACTTATTCTCATAGTGACGAAAAGCGCCTATTACCGGCGCCACGTCCGTCCGTCCGATTGTCTATCCGTTTGTTCGCATATATCAGCTCGCTCGCACTGGGCGGAATTACGGGTAAAATCTGATAGTGGGAACTTTTATGAAAATATGTCTAGGAATGCTAAATTTGGTTAAAATCGGGCAAAAATATCGTTAGCTTTACGTGAAGACCTAAGTACGTTTCATTGTTGTCGGCAACATTAAATCACTATAAAAGCGCTCTCTTCTAGTGAAATGGCACCAGGAATAGCCGATGAGATGTAAATGGAACACGAATGTCGTAAAATATTACGCTGTAACTTCACTGCCAATTTTGCTGTAATGGGTGAAGACTGTGCACTCTCTTCAATTGGAACTGAATTTTTATGCTGGGCACATTTATGAGTCACTTCAATCTAAATGCCATCTTCATTACTTATTTCAGCAAGATCCATATTAATATTATATTTCGGTCTTGTTCTTCCTAGTGGTTTCGTTGTGTCACCTTGAAATTTGTAAGAATGTCTTGATTCCCTCATCCGACCCTACTGAGGCTTTCATAACATCCATTCATTTCACTACAGTGCAGATTTACGCTACAGAGTGGACGGCGCGGGATTCGAATCCCGGTGGGGGCGAGATATTCTGCACCCATCCAGACTTGTCCTGGGACCAACCCAGCCTCCTATACAATGGGCACCAGACGTTTCTCGGGGGTAAAGCGGCCGGGGCGTGGCGTTGACCACCCACCCCATCTAACGCCGAGGTTAAAGAAAGAGAAGAGTTATACCGCCATTCCTTCTCTAGGACTTCGTGGCCTGTTTTAAGTTGAACATTTTACAGATACGTGTGTGGACAGTTACCGTGTTAATGTCTCGATACCCTGTCTTTACACGTCTACAGGCACGGTGATACAGGCCAATGAGAAGAGAGGCCTCTGGTTTTATAAATTCTGTTTATACACATCTGGTAGGATTCCTTGTATGACGGGCGAGCTGCTTGTAAAGGTCTGCATGTTACATGACAAAACAGAGAAACACAAACACCTGGAGTGGGAATCAAATTCGCAGTCCCGCTGCGCGATCTGTAGAAAACGCAAAGTGCGATCATTGTTTTCGGCATTCTTCATTATACACGAAGTAAAGGTACATGTTTCAGTATGTTCATTTAATGTACAAACTAAATGCACATACAACAAACGACATTACGTTCACTTTACTCCCACATGTTTCGGCATAACAATGCCATTTTCAGGTGTGCACACTATGGTTAAAACCATTTACAGTAAAATGGATTGCATCTGCCAAAATGAAGTGTGAGTTATTTAAATAATTAACTTTCCCTTCTCTCTATCTATAAATCAAAAGGCGTAAATTTAGAATAAAATCTAAATATAACTGCCAAACTGCTCAACTCGAAATAAGGTGAATTTTGAATACCAGTCAATATGCCTTACCTTGAATAAACATCAGACGGTACAGGATCGTAGTAATGTTAAAACAATCTTTGTAATAACTATATTTAATCACTAAATTCTTCAATCGTACATACGTGACGGCCTATAACTAATTTGTTAGCGAATGAGGGCGTTTACCGGGTCGCGCTAAGTTTTATAGAGAATATCTGACAAGTCATGCATTCTTAAGGGTATAATGATCTGATCAAGTCACTACCGGGTTCAAGCTGATTAGTACTGCTAACTTTGGCGGTTGTGACTGAGCGATCTCTTCCTGGATTCAAAGTATTAAAATTTCAAAGTTTCTACCTAATACAAATACATGTGTAAATTTGACATGCATTTCACATCCTTGCATTTAATAACCTTCAATACATTCTGATGTTTATGCCAATTTTTATGTGGATAGAATATGTCAGTTTTGTACCGTGTTGTAGGCATTATGTATCAGTCCCATTATAATACATTTAAACATAAAACATAAAATATTTAAAACATATGAAATATAATTAAATATAAGACACTGACTTGTGTTATGCTAGTGGTATGTAGACCGTTGTCTTTTCCCGTTTTCGTTTTCACTCTTCCTTCAAGTCTCTTAAATTCTGAATAGCCTCAGTGATGGTGCTGTTGCTATTATTATTATTATTATTATTATTATTATTATTATTATTTGCATTCATAAAGTATATTAGAGTCGAATTATAGATACCAGAGGTTAAATAATTTCAATCTTGTAAGTGTGTCTGTTCGTGTTTCTAGTGTTTTTAACAAAGCTGGGACTACAATTTATATCGTGCAGTCGTGGTCCAAACTATCTGCCTTATTCAAGGTTGCGAGAAAAATAAATTTTGACAATTGCTGGCCTGTAGTACACTTCAGGGAACACATGTTCACGTAATTGTTGACATGGCAATTGTGTGGTAGCCTACTTCTTACAATTTACGGAACTTAGGTGTGTTTTCCAGTACACTTGAGTTCCTTTCAGTAGCATCTGCCTTACAGAATTTACCCTGTGCTGAAGAATAAAGTCTTCTGGGTTGTTACACCATGTCGGTTAGTAGCTAAATAGTTACTGACACTTGGAATGTCCATTGGTGCTTTCATCTGCAGGGCCATGCATTTCAACAAGTGGGATTGACGTAGAGTGCTTTAATTACCGTAGCATTACTTTTAATGCAGCTTATATGCCTTCAACGTTATAAAATTTTCTGAGACCGGTTGCAGGATATACATAGTATGACCATAAAGAAACGAAAAAGTACGAGAAGAGCTAAATATGTGTAATTTAAAGAAAGTTATTGTGGAATACAGCTGCAAGTGGGCACAGTATTTATTAAGAATTAAGGGTGAACCCATTACCATTGTTGTGTGTTTATGATCTCCTACCGGAAGAGGACTTATGGATCGACTAAGGCAAAAATAGAGAGGTCAACACTCAAGAAGCGAGGCCAATCCTGGATTGTTTAAACCCTGTTGGCACACCTGGTTATTATTATTATTATTATTATTATTATTATCATCATCATCATCATCATCTCCTTTATGCACGGTATTTATACTTATATTCCTGAGGCAAACTATGTCCCTAGGGAATATAGTGTTGCAGCTATTCTGTTGTTACTATTCATGGTGCTTATATAATTAGTTTTAGTGCTGAATCTATTGTACTTTTACATTAGTACTTTCCGAAGTATGTGTGCAGTGTCCAATATGACTGTTTTCTGGAGTTCCTTGGCTTCATGTTTTCCTGGTATGTTGCTCACGTATTTTCTAAATGACTTTAAAATAGCCCCAGTCGCCCCTATTATTACTGTCCCAGTCGCGCCTATTATTATTATTATTATTATTATTATTATTATTAAAATTTAATTTAACTTAAAATAAAACACTTAAGACAAGAAAGAACCCTACTTCTCTCATAAATACAGCGTTCTACCTGCAGATTTAGAGACCAGTATCCCTATCTGCCTAAGAGAAAGGTAAAATTTAAGTGTACGGGCATGCACCTTACATCAGTATTTGGAATTTTAGATATAAGATGGAAAGATAAAACATTCTGAATTGCCTACAAGCAAGCATTTGTCCAATTTAATCTCCTCTTTCAGGAATAAAAGCTTTCTTAGAATTTTATCGTTTCCTCTTTTATCTTTGCTGCATCATTCTGTGGCTTTCACCAGTTTCATTACAAACAGGCTAGAGTAAACCATCAATCATAAATCAATCATCACATCAGAAGCTATTGTACGGTGCTGCAGAGTATTCATATACACGCATTCGTTAGTTTCTGTCCGTCTGAAATCTGCTACCTGCGCCTCCGCTGTACACGATCAGTTCTTACTTTCTGGATGCGCCTCAAGTTACATCATTTGGGTCTGCATATCTGTAGAAACAAAATTAACATAGGAAAAAATAGAGGATTTGAAGCTACTTGTTGACGATCTTTGCTGAAACTCTGTGTTAAAATCAAACTAAATCGTGTCAACAATATCAACATTAAAATAACTTCATTCCCTCCTTCTTAAGTGATATAATTGAGAATTACTCGTCTGTTATAATTTCATAGAGACATTGTCTATTGGAAACGGATTAAATTACATGAGCCGTACCAGACACAGCAATTCGTTAATTAATACTCCCGCTTCATACTGGTGGATCGAGAGGTACAAATCTTGGTCATAAGAACCCGCATCTTGCTTTATATTTGTGTGGTTTTTCTCTATTAGCCCTTCCAGACACCGGATTGCTAGTGGATAAATTGCGTTACTAAAGAATTCATTATGTGCTTCATTTTACTTTGTAAAATGAAGCACATTAAATAACAGGTGCTCCGCCTACCATAAAGATATTTCTTGGTTTATTTTAAAATAATTATTCGGAGAATCCGCAACAATGAAGGGAATATATCTTTACTGCTAATTGACTGAATTTATTCTCATTACGTTATATGAAAATATAAACACGCGACATATTTCAGCATAACTGTGTCATAATTAAAGGTAGATATAGTTGAAAAATTGTTGGAAGTTTAACACTACATTACTGAATGCAGTACACAATGCTTGTAATGACTTTAATTGATTTTCCATAATTATCTCTGTCTTATCCCTTTATATGAAACTGTTTTTTTAAACATTAAGGAAAAAAAATTGTGTGAGGTTGATAATTATTCTCGTTCTTAAATTAGGCTTTAATCTAAAACAGCCAAAAAATCTGACTTTAATAATATTAAACAATAAATTTTTCAAGTTCACGCGAGAAATATTCACTTAAATATCACATTATTACCTTTTTAAATGTGTGGATTAATTCAGGGTAAATGCGTAAGGAAGAGTGGGGAGACTACCAATGTTACTTATTTTATTCCATAACATAATAGTGACCTTTCAGGATCATCTTTTCAATCCAAATCAGCCTCCAGAGCTTAACACAGGTGTGCTGAAGCCTGTTGGGTGTTTGAGTAGCTTTAAAAGATTTTATTCGATTATACCGAATTAAAACTGACGTATTATGTGGTTTTAATACTATTTTGTATTCACAAATCTAGTAGTAGTGAAGTCAGATTTTAAGAAAAATTCTTGTTTAATCCAAAATAGATAAGTTAGAACCATTCAGTTTTAAATTTCTCTGCATATCACTTTTGTGCGCCTCCCAGCAAACCCCTCCTTCTATAAAATTTATGTTTTGACTTAATACTTGTTTGAAAACCTAACAGTATTTTGTAAAGGCAAAATATTTTCCCGCATAGCGAAAATCTGGAGAAACTCCGTACGCCTATTTCAAATGCATATAACATTTGTAGACCATTCATACACGTTGTGTTCTTAGAAGAGTGGGCCTAATCAAAGATTTATAATAAATCCGGTAAAAACACAACAACAATTTTAGTTCACAGATTAACTACATGTTTCTAACAAACATGGTCATCATCAGACACATACACAGCCGTACGGAGATTGAGATTTGAGTGCGTGCGGCTTAAAGTCACTTTCTTTCGTTCTCCCTTTTCCTCTACTAGAGTCAAATTCGCTACAATCTAATCTAGCTTTTCTCCAGCAGCCTTAACATTATCTGAGAATGAGGTCAGAATATTAATGTCAGGTTTGTGCAGAAAGGAAACAGATACTGCTATTAAAATCCACGTTGTTTTGAATGTTTTTATTCTACACGAGTACTAATTTTTCAAAAATCTTATTTCGATAATAATCGTGAATGATGAATTGGGGATGACCTCAGAGGAAACGGCCGTATCCTTTTGCATTTATCCCAGCAGTGACCAGAGGTAATAAGAAAACCTCAAGAGAACTTCCGTTGTGAAATGCGAGCTCCGGCAAAGTAGGAAACAGGCCTCGACAACGACGGCCATTGAAAATGCTGTCTGTTGCTACAAGTAGATCCATATTGTGGAAGACGATGGAGTGCTTACTGAAATAAAATAGGGTCCTAAACGAATTTGTTCACCACATCCCACTTTTCACCAATGGAGCCCGAGCGGGACTACCAGCCGCTGCTCATTCTGACATCCAGATAACATGCCTTTTGAACGCTGCGTCCTGGTGATTTATTCAGTCCACTGCGTTTGGATGAAAATGTGGCTTACCCAGAGCTATTCAGTGAATATTAGCGCAGCATCTCTTCGGGTCGGATGCCGTAACCTCTGACCTTTGTGAGATCACATTGCAACCCACGCACCGCACTTAACGTTTCTATTCACAGCGTGTTTATACAGGTAATTTATTTTTTTTTTGCCCCTTCAAAGGAAAAAACCAACAGAGACTTTAGAGTGGGAAGTGGGGCAGTGATTAATTTCTGTTAAAGAGACCTTTGTTTTGAAGAATCTGAGTCACCAGCTGGTCTCGGGCCAATCTCGCAATCAAGTGAATTTAACACGGATGTCTATAAACATTCACGTCCAGAGAAGTCAGTGGCAAACAACCAGTGCCAACTTCCCTCTGGCCTTTCCTCAGCCACTGCATTAGTAGTAGGCAAATTCATCATAATTTAACCCTCGTGACAGCTAGTTATGTTTTTGTCTTTATGCGTGACACCCCGTTATTATATACAAATTAAACAGGTAGGAAGAGGAGAAGTCGGTCTGAACTACAACTTTGCAGTGTCTTATTATATACTGGACGACATGTTTCGGCTTTTTGCTAAAGCTAGTATAATTTTTTCCAAATATTTTTCTCCACATAGAGGCATACTGATGTAAATGAAACTGGAAAGCGCAGGCCGCAACATACATTGTATGGCGTAATGATGTGTGTACGGTATGCAAAAAAGGAGAGGAAAAATACGAGGTCAAATAAAAAGTTTAGGTTTTTGGTGTGCATGAAACGTATGAAACAAAAGAAAATTACTTTATTTTCCTTTAAAGTGATTTTTCTAACGCACTTTCTAATTTTTCTAAGATTATGTGCAGCAGTTATCCAAAGCGTACAAAGAAACAGCATTATTTTCGGCGTCTATATTCTTCTTTATGATCTCGAAGTCCTGAAATCTTTTTCCTTTGAGGGCTGCTTTCACTTAGGGAATAACAAAAATTCGGCTGGCGCAAAATCAGGTGAGTAAGATGGTTTGCGGATAACCACTCCGCGATTAGCCAGCAAGCGCTTCACTAGCATGGTAGAATGAGCAGCGGCATTATCATACGAAAGAAACCTTACATACACAAGTATTGTCTCTCCCAGCGAAAGTCCGGGCTCGATTCCAAGTCAATTCCGTAGGATTATTGGTGGATAGAGCTTTCCTCGAGTATTTAGGCTTTTCCTTGTCAGTATCATTCCACCAACACTCGACACTCAAGTGCAGTTAATTCACCACTGTTACTCTACAAACTTCGAAACTGAAGTAGCAATAATATTATTTTTTCTCTTGTTACATAGCTGAGTTCGGCTCGCTTCCCTGTCGTCTTCAAGATTGGGCATGCGCATGGCGGACTGGGGAAAGTCAAAGTGGATACGAACAGCGACTTCCAGGATATGGCGTCTGTAGTAGCTGTATCCAACACGTACTGCACTACAGAGCCGTACGTGGATAGCAAGTATGACATCCATGTGCAGAAAATTGGGCCCAATTACAAGGCCTTCATGTAAGTACATTCTCACAGTCCTACAGCGTATATGCACGGGCAGCTCAGAATTAGACAACAATCCGCAGCTTTTCTCCGAAAACGATCCCGTATACACGTCGCGAATAACTTAGTTACGTCCCACGAAAGTCGAATTGTTGCACTGAAGGTAGTATTTCAAGATTTTAATTCGCGGGGATTGGGAGGAGAAAGAGAATGTGGAGTTGTAAGTCACAGATGTAACATGTTCCTTAACCTAATACGTAAAGAAGACAAAAAAAGAAGTAGGAGGAAGAGGGGGCAACCTAAACCTTCAGGTTCCATAATATGGAATTTCTTGATAGTCTAAATATCATTGTTGAGAAAAGAAAGTGCGCTGTGAAAGCAACATGAAGGTTATTTAACTGATACTTGTTCAACAAAATTTCAGTTACAGTTTTGCAGAAATCACACCCCGACTCCACTAAAAATTCCTGTCAGTTAATTCTGTGTCGAGAAATATTACGTAACAGGTCTTTATGCTGAGAATCATAGAAAGCATTACTATATATGTGAGTGAAGTGGAGAGTTTCAGATGAGTTCACAATGCGTTTTATCACTTGGTACAGGAGCTGGTTTTCTGCCTCATACATGCATTCCTGTTCATCAAATTGCTGATAAGCATTATGCTTTTTGGCATAGGTCAACAGAATTAGAGACATTTGGACTCTATTTTTCTGAAGGTCTACCATCAAAGACTTATACAAATTTGGGGCAGACTTTCATCACAGACCAACTCTAGGCCCTCCCTTTGCATTGCTGGGTTCATTTTACTGTCTTTAACAATCAGATTTCAAGACTGTCATCAATTAGGCAACAGCTGAACTTTTATTGTATATAAAATCACAATGGCATAAATTCTGGTAAAAATGAAGGGAAATATTTTGTGTCTACCTAAGATATGCAGCATCACAGTGTCATACCCCAAAACCAGAAACCTCAACTGCGGTGGAAATCCTTAAAACTCACATAACCTAACTAACCCAGGCAAAGAATGTGGATATAAAAACAACCCTGAAAAATAGTAAACCTTGTACTGTTGGTTGCTGTGATGGAGTTTCCCTTAAGCAATGAATGCTGAGTCTGTACTCCCTCATAATCTATAGAACATCATTTCACTCTGCTAATGATGGTGAAGACAATGCCAGTTTAATGACCAGCACAGCTAATGGGATTAACCTTACATTGCATTGTGGGATGATGTTTTCAGTGTCATGAAACGTAAACGGTCAGATGCCATATAGTAGGAAACATAAAATGTGAATATTCTGTCTACATATTTTCATTCTCTGTGGCACAGTGGTCCTAAACAAAAACACAATTGCATTTTAACACCCTCCTGTAGATATTCAAAATTCCAAGATAAATAACAGCTGGATTGTTACTGAAATGTATTGGAAAATGACAAAACAACAGATTTTTATGTATGTATAACAGCTGAAGTTGAGCTTACCATAAAGCATGTAAGGGCAATAATAATATTGCTATTGCCCATAATCAGTTAACAAAAATATATCATTATGATCAGTAAAATGTGTTCATTTGCATCTGAACATGTTGTACCCTTCCAGCCCACAGGAATACCTTCTTGCAAATGCAGGCTTCCATATATTATCTGGTCCTGGTTCATACAGTCAGTGTATGTTACTTTTTTTATTAAGTGATGCCCTGATGGGTAGGAAGCCATACCCATTATTGCAAATTGGTTTGGTGTAGTCAACACTGAGTCAATCCATGCAGATATATGTTTCTGCTGAATGTTCAAAATGACTGAGTGACCTTATGCCAAACAGAGCTGTGATATGTTGAAGTGTCTTACCTTGCTGAATTCCACATAACCCCAGGGCTTCATACACTACCATAATCTCTTAATTATTTATTAGGTACTTAGGGTTATAACTAATCTTTGAATATATATAAATGTAGAAATTATGTTTGGCTTGTTTTGTGGTTAGAGCCATTTAACCTTTTGTGACGCAGGATACCTAGAAGATGGTTACCAGTCTTACTACCATTCTATTATTAATTATGGGATAATTTTCTGGAGAAATTCCTCATATAGTAACAGTATTTTCAAACTACAGAAGAGAATTTATAGAATTATCTTGGGTGTAGGAATCAGAGATTCATGTAAAGAATTTTTTAAAATATCAAATATTTTAACACTAGTCTCACAATATATATTCTTTCTCCTACTGTTCGTGGTTAATAATAAAAATCAATTTTTGGGTGATTTCTGAAATACCTGATATCAATACCAGGAACAGTTCTGGATTCTTTCAACCATTGTCACATTGACTGTTTATCAAACAAGGTTCCTTTTATATGGGTATTAAGGTATATAACAGTCTTCCTCCTGAAACAAAGATTTCTCTCATAATATTAAGAAATTTAAATCATCTCTAAGAAGGTTTCTTCACCTCCATTCATTTTATACACTGGACAAATACTTCAATTAGAGGGCAGTTGTATTATATATTTTAACTACTAAATTGATATTTATTATTTTGTCTCATGTATGAAATTTTGAGGTATGTTTTCACATTTAAGATAAATTTTATGTATAGTAAGGCTAATACTTATTTGCTTAATTTTCACTTCATTTTGTATTACATTAAGGATGATTTTGTAGCATTATATAGTTTTGTTGAGTGTAAATAACGTTTATTCATTCCATCTTGTCACTTATGACTAGTTCTATATTTGTATAGAACAAATGTAGTTTATGTATCTATATATGACTGGTTTTATAGCCGTTTATTTTTACTGACTTTGGATCTTCAGAACAAGTGAAATAAATGAAATGAAATTTGCCAGTGTACCTTGCTAGAAGTGGAAGAGAAACATGTGAAGGTGAATATTACCTCTTTCTTGAGTAAACATCCATTTCACGTATATACTACAAAGTTCTAGGGAGACATTATGGTGCATCCTTGCTTCAGTATGATGTGCTTTAAAAAAATAAACAGAGTTGGCTAATGTTCTTTGCCAGAAAGTTGCATTCTTAGAAGTCATGTTTTGAGTATATTTTCATGCTCTGTTGCTTTGAAGGAATTTGATTAACTTCCCTTCCACAAGGTGTTAAAATATGTTATACATGTTCCAATATGAAACTGTATTTACATCCAGAGAACTTGTTCCATAAATTTCTCGGTGTTTTAACGTATCTTATAAACAGTAGCTTAAGAATGAGCTTAATGCAACCTACTGACAAATTGTATATTTTAAAACTTGCTATTTTCCATTTCAATAAGTTATGTTCGGTTTTTAGTCTTTTACATTTATATCATCAACCTGTATTCTACATTAGTGTGTCTGGCAAGCCACATACTGTTTATTGGCTATAATTTTCATGTCAATGTTGAAAATATTTGCAGCAAACAAAATAGTTTAGTTTAGTTTAGTTTAGTTTAGTTTAGTTGTTTAGTTTAGTTTAGTTGTTTAGTTTAGTTTAGTTTTAGTTTAGTTTAGTTTAGTTTAGTTGTTTAGTTTAGTTTAGTTTTAGTTTCGTTTCATTTAGTTTTAGTTTAGTTTAGTTTTAGTTTAGTTCAGTTTAGTTTAGTTTAGTTGTTTAGTTTAGTTTAGTTGTTTAGTTTAGTTTAGTTTTAGTTTAGTTTAGTTTAGTTTAGTTTAGTTTAGTTTTAGTTTAGTTTAGTTTAGTTTAGTTTAGTTTAGTTTAGTTTAGTTTAGTTTAGTTTAGTTTAATTTAGTTTAGTTTATTAGTCCAAAATACCATACATAAGATTGTGGACTCATCAATTTCTAGCAATATACAAGAAGTGAGATAAGTCCAATAACAACAAACACAGTATTGTGCAAAGATTTCAGAACCACTTATATGTAGTGTAATGAAGCTTCAATTAGATACACAGCTAATGCAGTTACACAGTTACAAAGCTACAGATTCTTCCACTGAGTGAAAGGAATGCAGAAAAAGAAGTGATTTCAATTCCTTCATAAAGGTCTTATAACTGTCTGTTTGTTTTATGTACCCAGGAAGTTTGTTGTATAATTTAGTCCCCATGTTTATTACACTTCTCTTATATAAATCAGTATTGTATGATTGGATGTGGATACACAAAATTTGTCATGTGTTTTTATCTTGCATTCCCAGGCGTAAATCAATTTCTGGCAACTGGAAAACAAACACAGGATCAGCCATGCTGGAACAGATACAGATGACCGAACGCTACAAGATGTGGGTTGATGAAGTGTCAGAGCTTTTTGGGGGCCTTGATATCTGTGCACTGGAAATAATTGTCGCCAAAGATGGCCGTGAATTTATCATTGAAGTTAATGATAGTGCATTAAGCCTCGTGGGTGATACACAAGAAGAGGATCGACGTCACATTGCTGAGCTTGTTGCCCATCGAATGCAGGTAAAGTGAAAGCTACATTTTGTTTGTTCCTACAGTACAGAAAGAAATATAGTAATATAATAATGATGATGACGATGACACATATAACAGAGTATCAGAATATTGTTTTAAAAATTCTGTTTTGTGTACTTTTTTAAGTTTAGTTTTAATTCGTTATTTTGTATCAGATATAATAAGAATTTTATACACTTTAAGATAGTGTGTTAGAGAAACTTTTAAAAATGGTTATTCCCATGCTTGATATTGAATTAAGTAACCTCCAAGGTGTTTATACGAAGTTCAACATTTTAAAATATTTACTTTAATATTCCAGAATTGTGTCACTTGTAAGTTAACTATTTGCCTTGGTGTATGTACTGCTTGTAGACCCCTAGCTGATATGTGCTTTTATAATCAGGGTTCCTTGTTGAATGTTTGTTCTAACAGACAGTTGGTGCTGTTAATAAATAAAAAATTTGAATATTATTATGATTATTAATGATAAATATTTTTTGAATAAATAGTTGAACCCTGTACTGAAAGTATAACATAATGGTAAATTATTTTGATATTAAGTATGGCTCTAAGACACTTAATCTGCCACCAGGCTTCTAGATTGAGAGCTGTCATTATTGTTGGTTGAATAACTTTATTAAAATTAATGAATGAATCATAAGTTTGCTTTGGGTTATGAAACTATCATACTGCTCAGTTTCTCACATTTATCATACTGTTTGTTGTATTACAATGTACTTAAATAACGTGAGTATTAGGTACAAGAGGCGAAAGACTGACATTTAATTTTTTTCCTTCAGCAGGTAGTACTGTACATTTCTGTGATGTACACTAATAACTCTAACTTTTACTTGGTCACTGCTAACTAGTAGACACATTAAAAATACTGGAAACAAGTTTAGCCATATTTGTCACTCTTCCATAGTATTGTTTAATATCACATTATCTGCTCTTTATTCATATAATCTGTTTTGCATGATGTAATGATCCTTGTATCCCAGTATTTAATGAGTCCTTAATTTTCAACAGATCATATGAATTATATACCAGACTGAATTATATTTCCCTCAACCCCTTTTTCATTGAGTTACTGTCTCTACCTCTACCCATCTATCCATAAGGGATATTTTAATATCAGTGATTTCAATCTCACTCACAAAATCAAGGTGACAAGCAGAGTGAGGTGTGATTAACAAATTTGTAGTTGAAGAAGTGTGACAATGTAGCAGCAGAAACCTTTAGAAGTAACAGGTGCACAAAGAAAGTTACAGGCTCGAACGCTACAAGATTCCATTATCAAATGACTGAACTAAATTTAAGCTAACCATCCTGTTGAGGATATGTGGCAACAGGGACATTCTTTGGTTTCTACTGATATAATATGTCATATTTTGATCACATTGTGTCTGTCATTAGACCGAAGTTACAGTGTAAAAGTACTATGTTTTCGTTAGCACCAGATTTTAGTTTCTTAGAACCTAAACAGCAGTCAGTGTAGTCCCAGAGCTGCTAGCTCGATGACAAGATCTAGATTTCTGGCAGGGTCTGGGATATTTGTCTGGATCCAGACTAAATTTGGGACCCTCCCACCTTTGGACTCTTCAGACCTCTTGCCCAGTGAGTATTTGGGGAAGTTCCCTAGGGTAAGAGAGGAACTTACGACGATGGCCACTAATTGTATATTGTCTGATGTCATGCTTTTACTTCCATGCTGTCCATTTGTTTTCGTGATATAATGTCTACAGACAATGACAGCCACCCACTACTATGGCAGTATAACTTTTTATTCTGAATAACTGTGTTTATTAGTTCCAAATATTGACTTAACCTCATAAAAACCAAAGAAATATTTTCATAAGTAATCCATTCCTGTTTTATTATCTTTTGTGTTCAGTTTTATAATGTGCAGTTGTATTTCATCTAACTTTTGGTGTGCTCATACACACATTTTTCCTTTTCTGTGTCTAATTCTTGATTTCTTACATAGCCTGTTTTATTTTGCATCTCTCTCTTTCTCTCTTCTAGCAATATTGCACGAGTATGCAAAACCGTAACACACCTCACCAGGTAAACACACCACAAGAAAAATGCTGATTTTAAAAGTGGCACATCTGTACACACAGTTTTGAGATAATTTAAAGTACACGAACGGTTTAGTTGTGATGACATTCACAGAAAAAGACTGACAGCAGTCACAGATCATCATTATTTTATTTTCTGTTGGAGTTTACTCTGATATTGTAAAATAAATTTTGTGGTCATGTTTTAACCCTTTTCCACATCTGACACAACAGAACATAGTAAACTTCCAAGTACCCTTCCACACAGAACATATTGTAATGTACAATCAAGAGGAAATTTAAATCGACTGGTCAAATAACTTTCTTGGGAGTTATTTAAAAAATTCCATACATAGGTGTACTGGAGAGGGGCGCATCCAAGGGGGAGAGGGGATTCTGGTCTACAGCACCCCCCACCCCCACCCCCAAAAAAAAAAAACTTTTTTTAAGACGATGTGATGCGATTTACCATTTAGCCAAAATCAGCCAATTGCTAGTACATTAGAATTTGGGGGGGGGGGGGGGGTATTTTTTGATTTTTTTATTTATTATTAATTTTAAAAAAAATTTTAAGGTCTTTGCTTTTAATAGGGGAAATGGGGGGGGGTATAATTTATTTTTTTTTTT
>Ga0123357_10005027_pt1 | contig 15733 bp, 10 predicted proteins | sample TergutEmb28metaG_FD_89873 | JGI IMG/M metagenome (GOLD analysis project Ga0123357, IMG submission 89873) | Embiratermes neotenicus P4 segment gut microbial communities from Petit-Saut dam, French Guiana - Emb289 P4 | ecosystem: Host-associated > Arthropoda: Insects > Digestive system > Gut ... | reverse complement strand
GTTCCTCCACCTAGCCACAATACTGTGGGAGTCTGCCACCAAGTCACCTTTCTCATCCTTTACTATATTACATCTAGGCTGGTACCCCTTCTTAAAGTAATTGATGCCCCTATACAAGTCCCTTATGTTTTGGATCTTACTGTTAGTTTGCAAACTCTAAATATGTGCATATACCACAACTGTTTACAATCCAATTTTCTTTGACAAGTACATTAACCTGTGTGTTAATTCAAAACGGGCCAATGACACTAAACTTAGCACATCAAAAGACACTAACTTTCAATACACAGACTCCCAGTAGTCTCTGTGCAACAAATGAAGTCGATAAATATTGGCTACTTTCAGTCACAGTCCAAGTACTCATCATCTTGTATGTTGTGCTTTGGGTGTGTTTGTGTGTCATGCATGCCTGTACAGAATTCCGGTTACAGCACCACATTCAAATGCGCAGTAAGTTCAGACCTGTCAGCCAACAGCAGTAATCATATGAACCCTCATTTAAGTACACACAATGTGCAGGAATTTCCCAAAAATCTAAGAACTACTTCCAATTCTAGGTGCCTCTGTATGAAATTCAGTTACCTGCAACTTGACACATCTGGTTAAACCCAGCTGAGATTACCCCCACTCAAGAAGGACTCTAGCTTATGAACTCAGAATTTAGTACCAGAATTTCCAAACATAATCAACATATGCACTGCCCTTTTTATACACTGCACACTTACAAGGATTTCCTGCCCAAGCACAAAAAGCTTGCAACACAACAAATTTCTCACCCCTTTAATACTCTTGAGTCAAAATCTTAAGACTATTTCTCGTCCTTCAATTTGTTTCTCACATACAGTAACTAAACTATGCTCCCACCTCCTAAAGATTACTCTTCAGGGTCATTTCCAAATGCCTGTTTCACAAAATGCAACCTGCACTAACAACCCCACTCAACTTTCATCCAATCTCAATTGACAAATGACTTGTTCTAAGAAGTTTTATATTATCTAAAACTGTTCAAATAATCAAATGACGTGACACATACCATTAGTGCTGGAGCTCGCTGGAGATGCTGCACAGTGTTTGCTCACTCCAAAACTGGATGTCCATATTAGAGAACAGCTTCCTTTCACTGATACTACTCCCGGACTGCCAACAAAAGAGCAACAATTACATAAAGCTTTACAATCTGAATACACTAAAGGTGCAACAGACAAAAGGATGATTGCTAGAGCCAATTTTCTTTTTCAGAACCACTGGAGTGGAGGACATGCACTTGATCTGTGATGCCTGCACTGCAGCGTTTACTAACTCAGGTGTAGAGGACCACTGCAGGACATATAATCAGCAGCAAAGCTTCTTAACAAGTGAGCTGATAATGAATGGTCACTATGTTGGTGCTTCCAAATAAACTGAAATAATCCCACACCATCAACTCCAGCCATTAAACTTTGAGGAAACATGTCTGGCTCTAAAAATAAAGAAGGCTCCACAGAAATATATCATCGCCTGTATGCCACACAACACTGAGACTGTCAGCGCTGCTCTGGAACAGAACCTATAACATTCTGCACAGCATCTTGCAGCTTCATACGTATAAGACACGACTTTATTAAAAATGTGAGGACTTGGAACTCCGGCCTGAATTTTTTCCAAGGATGATAATGTAATTGCAACAGTAATATCAGCCTGCTATGTCCACATAATTCAGACCTTTTCACATAAGAGGTAACTCAATTTTCACAAGTCAATGGAAACACGTGGTTTGTTTAAGATTATGCAACTTTCACAGCTAGAATTTAAATCAATGCCTTAAGCAGTTGTTTCCCACCATATCATCTCCTGCCTATGACACACCAGCTGCCCACTATCAATAATTACATGGATCTCTGGTACTCAGTGTTATGCAAGAAACCTTCGGGGGCTCTGCACGCACATTTCCTTCATAATGAATTCGTCAACAGTGCTGATAATTTGTAATTTTATTTTATTTTCCTCCTACCATCTTTGCATGATGGTTTCATTTCATGTAAATCACCAGTAATAAACTTTTTTTTATAAATGTGAGTGACATTTCATTTGTTATATAGCACACTACAGAAGAAACTCTTATCTCAGCACAGACACAGCTCATAACAATGGGGAGTGGGAAAATCAACCACGCATATTCAAAACTGTATGAATCAGAGACTTTTATAGGGGCATCAATGACTTTAAGAAGGTTATCAGCCTAGAACTAAGATAGTACAGGATGAGAAGGGTGATTTGGTTGCAGACTCCCACATTATTTTGGCTATGTGGAGGAACCATTTCTCTCAGCTATTGAATGTACATGGGATTAATGATGTTAGGCAAACAGAAATAAATTCAGCAGAGCCAATAGTGCCTGAGCCTAATGCCTCTGAGATTAAGATGCTTACTGAAAAGTTAAAAAGATACACATCATCAAGTAATGAACAAATCCCAGCAGAAGTGATTAAAGCAGGGGGCAGAACAATTTGCCCTGAGATCCATAAGCTTATTCATTGTACTTGGAATAATGAGGAACTGCCTGAGCAGTGAAAGGATTTGATAAGCGTACCTACTTATAAGAAGGGTGATAAACAGGACTGTAGTGATTATAGAGGCATATATCTTTTATCAAATATATACAAAATTTTATCCAACATCTTGCTGTCAAAGCTAACTCCATATGCAGAGGAAATTACTGGGGACCATCAGAGTGGATTTCAATGTAATGCATCAACTACTGATCATATATTTTGCATACGTCAAAGAGAAAAAATTGGAAAACAATGAAGCAGCACACCAGCTATTTATAGACTTCAAGAAAGCCTACGATCCAGTTAGATAGGTCTTGTATAATATTCTCATTGAGTCTGTTAACCCCATGAAACTGGTAAGGCTAGAGGAGCTTATAGACATGTACTGTGCACCGAGTATTATTTGGGTGATCAAATTGAGAAGAATGAGAAGGGCAGGGCATATAGCACGTATAGGGGAGAGGTGAGGTGTATACAGGGTTTTGATAGAGAAACCTGAAGGAAAGAGACCACTTGAAAGACCCAAGCACAGATAGGAATATAATATTAAGATGGACTTTTAGGAAGTGGAATGGGGGGCATGGACTGGATTGATCTGGCTCAGGATAGGAACAGGTAGCAGGTACTTGTAAATGCAGTAGTGAATCTTGCAGTTACACAAAATGCAGGGAACTTCTTGACTAGCCGAGATCTGGTTACCTTTCCAACGACGACTCTGCTCCACATAATGAATGAATGAGTGAGTACGTAAACAAGTCAAGTTAGAAAGAGGGGGAAGACTGGTTTAAACCAGACATTTATATACACATACCCCTTTCCCCCACTCTCACCCTTTTTTATTTGCCTCTCCTTGAACTTTCTAGCCAAAAAGCTATTCTAGGTAGAAAAAATATGCCTATGTACCTCAGTATGACACACATCTGTTGCTCTACAGTTCAAGATACTCAGATTCAAACTGGTATTAGTTCATCTTACTATATTTAAACTATCTTTTAATACCATATGTTACTAAGCAACAAATGGTAAATGACTGAGTGATGACCCGAGATGGTGTGGAAGGAAATACTGTGGGTTATTTGAACACATCTGTTGCCATATCCACGGCTGGTTAAGGCTGTTCTGTTCGAGCTAAAATATATGACCATTTGATACGAACACAGTGCAGTAAGACAAACGAGCACTTTCTGAATGCTATTTGACCATGCAGTTTCCAATGCAGTCACTACACACACAGTTCATACCAGCATGTTTCTGAAACCTTCCTCTCAGAACACAAGCACTCCTTTGTTTTTCAGTCTTATGTTTTCTTAATTTTTACTTAAAAATTGCTGGGCTGGCAGTTTAGCAACAAGCAGGTGTTGAGACACATTCCCAACAACAAAGGGCCTGACACAACTACAGAATTCCAATAAGTCAGATGATACCTAGCCTCTGAGTTGAGCATGAAGAACTCATAACCCAATACAAAGCAGTGGTGCCGTTCATTCAGCTGCAATGTCAAGCACTGGATCAGCTCTGGGATCCACAAAGCCTCCTATTCACTGAGTGCCGAGAGTAAAAGCTTACTACTCACCTCCATGTAGTGCTGAGGCTAAATATCAATGGGGCTATAGTTTCACTCCATATGCCTTCATGGTATGCACAGGGACAACTTTGCTTTAATCCTCCTCTGTGTTTTATCAAGTCTTCATACCTGAAGAAGTTGACGAAGTAGCAGATACCACCATGATTGACATACAGACATTTTTGGGGGCCTTTTTGAACATGTCCTTGAGGTCTACATGTTTCAGTAACAAAGCTTTATTCTAGTGAAAAGCAAAACTTCCAGTCTTCGAACCGCTCTCTTCAAGTGCCAGGTCATTAACCCTTTCCCCGTTCAATTTAAATCGCTAGTGCCTGGGCAGAAGAGCCGAGTTTTTTCATGGGACATTTAAATTTACGTACTATACCAGAAGCGCTTTAGAGCGTTTAGAGGGGGAGGGGACTTTTAAATCCCGAGCGCTTTGGAGCGTTAGGGAGGGGAAAGGGTTAAATGAAGGAATAAATAAGTGTCACTGTATGTATGATATGGCGGTGAAGAGTGGGGGAATGGAATGTTATGATAGTTTGAACACCCTGGTTGCAAAAATGGGGAAGCTACCACCTGCCTTCATTACTCAGTCAGCCAGTAACAGTCTTGCCTTTTATTTGGAAGATCCTACATTTAAATTTTAGCCTGGAGAGTGGCTGTCTTTACTGAAATTCTCATGGGTTTCCTCAGTCCCACCAGAAAAATCACAGGATAGAACACCAAATTAGACTATGGACACTTCACTCCACATCCATTCTTTAAGTATTTGTTATTTACCATCACTCTACTATCTGATAACATACAGTCTGTGCCACTGACAGCACATTAATTAAAATTATATACACCTGTTAATAATGACATATTACTTTCAAAATACGATCTTCTGGGTTGAAATAGTGTGGTGTCTTGGAGGAAGAGCAAACACTTTGGACGAACAACCTTGAAGCTGGAGGCACAATGTTCCTCATAAATTTCAGTATCCTCCTACAAAAGCACATGGTGCTCCAAGACAGAATTGCAATATTTATGAATAAACATCACAATAAAAATGATCTGACATAAGTCATATAAAAGCTTCCACTTTATTACTACATTACTGCTTTGCTTGGTACCCGAGACCAACAAAAGCTGATATGATAGAACATTATTTGAGCTCAAGGTGTTTCTTTTTCTGCCTATTACGTGACACAACAAGGAAGTGACAGCAGTATGCATACCTCACACACAAACTCTTCAATGTGTGCTGATGGTTCTCCTGTATGCCCCATACTTTCTGTACAGGGATGACACTATCTGTAAGAAATCAAAATCAGCCTACAGTAGACAGAGCAGAAATTTATTCCTGAAATGAGGTTTGTTGAGTTTCTACAATTACAGTCTTGTGGGACGTGATGCTACAGTTTCTTCACTTATGGCTCCCTTGCTGTAGGGCTACCAATACCAGAATCCCAATTCTGTACAGTAATCACCAATAACACCATACATAAAGACAAGGATATTACTGGTGTCATTCAGTGTCTTTTCTGAGAAAATGTATATTCTGTCTACTACATGGTCCCCTCCTGAGTGGGAGCAGTAGGAAATTACCATACAGTGGTAGGGCAGCAACTGATACAGAAAAGGAGTGTAATATGAAAATGTATACAAGTCCACAAACACCAGTGCCTCGCGACACTGTCATATATGTAACATAAGCAACATGTATGACTGAACATGTTCACATGTTCAGTTATTACCTTAATTTTATTCTTCAGATGCATTTCTGTAATTGTCACATATTTCTAAGTATTAGCTTAATCTGTTGTTTTCTACCGCACTAGCCTAATAAAGGCGAAATGGAGGGAACCTATTGTTAAATCTGGACTGTTCTGTACTATCTACATAGTAACAACGTGGTATGTTATATCCTACGCGCATAAATGAACTAAAAGATGGAGATGTTAAGGGTAGGCTAGACCCATATCTTTACAACTGCCGAAAAAGTGCAAATGCCACATTTTGGTTACCTTAGCAGTACTGCACTCTTGGTGTGTTCCACATCTTCCTTGCTACAACCTGTGTAACGCAACTATCTCTTCACAAACCCAAACTAGCAATGAAAATCTCTTGTACGTGGTAAAATGGGGTACGTGATCCAACACAGGTGGCAAGTTTAGTAATTGCACTTTCGCCTCCTACAAAATACACATCACTTCTCCCTTACGTGTTAAGCCGTATTATTTCCATTACATTAATAATCCCAATGTAAATAACACTTCCAACTTTTTCAGTTGAGGAAACAACATGCTTTGCTTTCTACTCCCTAAAACCAAACCTTAACCGTCATCGTTAAAATGGTGACCTTACCCATAAGCCTCTCGGGCGGAAAAATGACAACCAATCAAATCGATTCTTTATTCCACGGATTCGTCAACTTCCTCTTCCTCTCCCCCACCAAACCCATTCAAACCGAAAACCTTGACAGTGGCGCCGCGTACGAAATCCTGGTACGGTACCTAGAAACTGTACAGTAATTAAATTTGTGATCACGTCTTTTGTGAAAGACGTTCACAGTGATGGTCCATAAAATATAAAAGCATCAGGTTTTTTTCCAAGAGTTATCCGATTATTACAAATGCTTTAAAATGTCCAAAACGTTTAATAATTTGGCCAGCATTTGATCAGACGGTTGCAGTTTATTTTTGCAGAGTGATCACGGATTTTCATTATTTACCCTCCATACAGTCAGCACAAAAGCATCTTCAGTATTCAAAATACAACTTTTGAATTCAAAGCAATCCCTGAACTGATAGAATCAGTTGTGACTTCTTGAGGCATAGTGGTGAAAGCATCAAAATAACAGTCTTGGACACACCACGAGACTGTTCTTGAAGAACTGTCTTTGTGCCATACCTTGTTACACTACCAATAGCATTTGACAGTTGTACTTGGAAGAAGTTGGAGCAAACAAAATCAAACAGATTCTTTTATTTTACTTACATGATATAAATGTAGGAACTTGCCAAAAACTGAGTACATAAAAAATGCAAAAAACATGTATAGAAATCTACTGAGCAATGACTTATGCATAGCAAGATGTTGGTATAAATTGAGAAAATTTTCAGCTGACATTACTGCAAACTCATTGCACCTCTCTAAACCACTTTCCCATACAGACACATTTTATGTGTTGGTATGGGCATGCTTTGTACATTCCTATCACTGTCTGTGACAAGCTGTACAGCTTAAATTTCTTTGTGCACCCTTCAGCAAGTCAAAATATGGTTGAAATTTACCATGGGTGATGGAAACGTGTCTGTAATACATACAAAAGGAAAAAGTCAGGAAAATAAACGCTGATCTTCAGGCGTTAGTCATTAAAAATTCGTCTTTACAGTGGAATAAAGTTTTTTTTTTTTTTAACTGTAATTTTAGTCATTATTTTATGTCCTTCTTTGTTAAAATTCTACACTTTCTATTCCCCCCCCCTGAAATTCAGTCCGTGAGGCAGATATCCGTTTGTTTCCTGTGCCTTGCCAGTGTTTGTGAACATTCAGAAATTCATTAATACCTGCAATTTCTGCAACATATTCAGAGCAAGGAGACTGAAATGTGTGAACAAGATTGCTCAGCAGTATTACATACTTGAGAACTATCAACCAGACAACCATACATCATACAATAACAACTTAATGTACCCGCTGGTGTTTTTTATTACAAATTCAGGACAAAACAAAATCCTTAATGAGTTTATTTCTTGTGGAATAATCACAGTTTCTCCATCTTGGCCGGTGAGTTTCATTAGAGTACACACAGGTGTATATGAATGGGGTTCTGAGCACAATACTTGAACCTTGGACAAAGGATGTGACAGGAGAATGGAGAAAACAGCATATCATTGAACTTCATAATAATTTGCACTCTCACAAAATATTATTATGGTGATGAAATATTCAGGAGATAAGAAATGCACACAGAAATTTAGTTGGAAAAATTGCATGGAAGCGATTACTGGGAGGACGTAGGCATTAATGGGCAGATAATATTAAAACTGATCTTAAAGGAATACACTGTGAGGATGACTGGATTCATCTGGCTCAAGATGGGTTCTAGTGGCAGATACTAGTGACCAATGTAATGAACTGTCAGGTTTCATGAAAGGCAGGATGTTTGTTCATGAAGTGCGTAACTATAACCTTCCCAAAAAGAACCATGCTCCATGAAGTAGAGCCACTTATAGTTCATTCGCAGTATGGACAGGCAGACAGGCCGACACAGAGCTTGCTAATACATTTCCACACAATGAACTCTTGTTTCTCTGTAAACCTGTATAAAAATACACAAAAGAAAGACCTGTCATCTGGCAATTTTGTTTACTTGCAATTTGTATAGGGGGAGATTGCAGCACACCTTATGCTGTCTGTGGAACAGATGTGGTCACCGAACAGCTGCACAGAGCAATAACAACAGAGCAAAGTTTGGTAAAACAGATATCTTGAATGATCCACTGCCAGAAGTTGATTTGAGAGGCCCCCGATTTGGAGTAGAGGTGATGTGGGCATCAACAGCATTGTCCACATCACTGTTTGTATGTTCAAGGTCTTGTTCAGATGGCATATAATTGCTGCAGTGAGGAAAGCCAGGTGGAGAAGATGGAAATTCTTCATGTTGACCCACCTTGAATACTACAGCCATGCCAAGTTCCACATGGAATTCAATGTGGCAGTGGAATAACCAGTAGCCTAAAAGGGAGACATTATTTTAATTTGAAGCAAAATGTGAACATTAATAACACATATTTACAAATATGTCAAGATAACTCAGTGAGCCAAGTGACTGTCTGCCGTAGTGGTTCTCGGCTGGTGAGCACAAGCATGTGCTAAGCGTGCCACGGTGCTTTGAATGAAGGCCTGACTGAATAAATTAATTATGCAAATTAATCGATCAAATAATTGTTAATATCACAGTACCAGTATTATCAGGAGTTGAGTATCTATTAGTAATCAGTTTAAACATAACAATAAAATCATACTGGAAACGTGGAACCAGAAACTACTACCAAACTGTAGGTTTTATATGACAAATTTTATGCAGGTAGATCTATAGTACTGTAAATCATCATTGTGGAAAAAAAAGAGCCTCAATTGTTATTATTGTTAATGTAACCATCACTCTCATCATCACTGATGCTGTTGTTTCTAACAAAATCATTCATAATTTCAGTGTTCCATGACTGCAACAGTGTCCTAACATTCTACAGTTCACACCATGCACCAAACGATGCTGTCATTTCATGTTTAAATGCTTATAACCATTGCACGCGTCTTATATGAAACTGACACATTAAGAAAGACCGGCAGGAAGCTCATATGTGGTTCACACAGGCTACTACAAGGGGTGGCAAAGGTTAAATCATTAGTGGCCAATGACAAAACTGGATTTAAAGTTTTTAGCTTTAAAGGACCTATTAGAAAGTAGTAAAGTTAGCAGACAGCCAATAGGGAAATGTGAAACAGAATTCAAGGAGTAGAAAGAAATAAGAATGGAAAGACAGTTACTGCATATGGATGCCAAGGTTCAGAAGTCATTTAGGCTGGGTGAAGTGAAGTCAAGAGTATGAGTGAACTGGATGCGTGAAGTGACTAAGTTTTTGGTGCCACAGACATAAATTACAAGAACACATGTATTATCATTCTGGATATCTCACTATTAAAAGAACCAATAGTTATCCAGTTATTGACTAGATTACTAGAAAGTTTGTAGTTGTTCCTTCATTTCCACAAGTGTGTCAGGTCCTCAGACAAAGCAATTAGATTCCCTGAAATCAAGAGTCAGTCTACTGAAAAGAAGCTAGAATGTGTATATGCTGTATGTTGTCCATCTGTCTTTGGTCTACAGCCATAACAGATTAAATTTAATGCTAAATTTAAGCAAAATGCTACAGTAAGTAATTCACAGAAACTTTTGAAAACTTTATTACATCAAGGTTTCTTATCATTACTCAAAGTTTTACTGAGGCAGTAACAAAGATGATCATACAAACCTGGATTACTGGCATGGACACGCACTATTGTAAAACCTCCATCTGGAACAGTGATAGTGTCTTTGACTGGTGCCCTTTTAAGTTTCCGATGGATCAGACCCATTTTATCTCTGGCTTGAACTTCTTCTACTGATGTGGTGCTGTTAAGATGTTGCATGGCTATCACACGGAATGCATGACCATGCAGGTGGAAAGGATGATTTGCATCAAATGCCTTGCCTGTAGCACCACAATGTTTAAAACACTAATTAATATCCCTTCATGTTCACACAGTACTTTATGTATGATGTACATCAGTGTAATGTGAAACTTGATATATCAGCCTAAGGAGAAGTAAGTAGACTGAGGGAGTCCGGAGCTGGGTGCACAGATGAATATTTGGACCGAAGAGGGAGGAAGTGACAGAAGGGTTGAAAAACTGCATTATGAAGATCTTCATTAATTTTTCTTCTTTACTGGATAGTATTAATAAGATCAAATCAAAGAGATAATAAACACAGGCCCTATGATATTTTTTGTGCTGTGGCTGTAAATGATATATTTTTCATGCAGTGTGGACTGTTGCATCTATCGCAATGAAAGGGATAAGAAACAGAGTACAAGACACAACAATGAGGATTACCAAAAAAATTAACTTACTCACAAAGTAGAGCTACATTGAGAAGTTGATAGAACTTTTTATGGAATCTTCAGATTCATTACCATGTCTATAAAGGCCTGCCAGTGGACTCTTACTTGAGCCAGATTAATCTAATCCACATCTTCTTACCCTACTTTTTCAAGATAAATTTGAATACTATTGTCCCATCTACATATGGCTCACTCAAGCAGTCCTGTCCCTTCAGGTTTAATGACCAATATTTTGTACCCATTTATCATTTCCCCCATATATGTTGTATGCTTCTGTCATCTAATGCCCATGGATTTGGCTACCCCATTAGTATTTGCTGAAGAGTACACATTATAAAGCTCTGTCAAATACACAAAAGTTGCACTATCAAATCAAAATTATATTCATGAGGAAATTAAGAACAGATTAAACTGAAAGAACAGCTGGTAGCATTCAATGCAGAATTGTCTGTCTTCTGGTCTCCTATACATTTTCAAAACGTACGAATTACTCTCTAAAAAAGCATCAGTCACAAAATAATAATTTAATTTTACCTTTATCAATAATGATGAGTTCCAGAACAGTCCCCAGTGGCACCTCAATTACATGTGTGCACTCACAGTACTTGTTTTCACAGCCACTTACAGTTGTCTCATTACAGAAAGGGTATTTTGTGCCAAGGTCACTATGCTGTGAGAGAAGTGGGAATGGTGGCAGCCTTAATGATATGTGGTTCAGCTGAGGTGTGAGCAGACGTTGTAGTTTGCTGTCAACTGTAAAGAAATTCAGTATCAACATGAGTACATAGGAGACTGAAATATTTCAATGACTGCTGCATTACTGTCATTCTCCTGATGATGTGCAAGGGATAATGTGCATATGTTAAAGCCTCTCATAGTCTAAAGCCAAAATCACCCTCATGCAGTACATTGATTCTCACAAGGAGGCTGCAGGAACCAAGTCACGGCGGTAGGCTTATTATGATTAAATTGGTGAAAATAAAACTGCCGAAATACAGATAAACCAAGTTATGCTGATACAGCTATAATATCTGTAGACCTACTGCAAAATGACACTTCACACTTATATGACAGATTTTATTCTGCATATAAAAAACCACAGCATAATTAATCACAGTATAAAGAAACTTGAAATGTGGGGTCGACACAAAGTTAGCCTAGAGTATTTGTATACATATGAGTAACTTGGGGGTGCAAGGGGGGGCAAATACCCCTCCAAATTTTTTTTCTATGCGAGAATAGTTTTTTGGCTACTGAGTTAAAGAGGGACAAATAAAATAAATAGAAATATTTTCAAAACAATTATTTTGGTGGTGTAATGACAAAAAATGAAAAACCTGCACTTTACAAGACACAGAATAGAGGCATCTGAGTTTCTAATAGCCATAGTTGACTTTGCTGTCCCCCAGTGTTTTTGGCCAAGTTACACCTATGTTCATACTTGCTTATTATATAAACAGACCTTGGTGGAAGCCATAGAATGGTGAACGGTGATAGTGAGGATTATCTATTTCATAGAAATCATACGACAAATAAAATCTGAAGTCTGGTTCTTCTTTAAGACTTGCATCATCATCTGCTATTGCATCCAATTCAGGAATAACCAACGATCCAGCAGTGTCACCAGTCCCCACATTCAATGAGTTCACTTGCTGGAAATTAAAAACAATTAATTACAACTTCTTCTTAAGGAATATGAATACGGAGAAGATAAATTACACTTCAGAAGTATTTTAATCCTGCAACAAACTTCACCAGGTAGCAGCAAAGAATCCTGGTCTAGAATTCATGTCACACAGAAATGTGACCACATGACCCAGCAGTGCTAGCAAACATATTCTCACTGTCTTTTTGCAATCATGATACACGTACAATAGCACAGCTGTGGGCCTACAGACAAATGACAAATCTATCCACTTCTCCGGACAAACACACACAAAAGTATGAAGCACCGTGTTGTGTACATTACACAATACATGCAGCTGATTTAAAGCAGAACACAGAAGATTTTACTGACCGCAAAAGAAAATATTTTGTTTATTCTTCCAGTTTTAGTGGTTTGGTGACACACTGCTAGCCAGACCAGAGCATTCACCAGTGTTAGGTTGTACAAATTATGTGACCAGATTTGCACTATAAATGGCAGACAACATTCAAAATTTTAAAAAATACTGATATGAATTGAACACAGACAGACCATTATGTCATATTGTGATCAACTAAACATACCTCTTGATATTCCATTGCATAAATATGACAAAACTGAGCCTGAGTTCATTTCACATGTTTTCTCAATTGCGGTTTGTGGCAACAAATAGGTGTGACTGAATCGTGAACTGGAGAGAATGTGTACTGATATTTCTACAGTGAATTCATGCCCACTCTGTCAACTGAGATGGGTAAAATAAAGAATAGAGAAACAGGAAATTTCCTCCCTGAAATTGCCAAATTGCACTTAATTTGCCAGGAACTCTACACAGAGAGGCACAGTGGAAGGCTATGTACTCCGTAAGTGGGTTTTACATTGCTCTCCCCTCTCATGACAGAAAACCATCTATACACTGCCTCCATATACAAGCTAGACACAACAGGATAGAAGTACCGGGATAGGAGTATCAGGGTAGAAGTATCAAGATATAGGATGCACATACCCTAAAGATGGAGCCAGCCATTTACTTCAATACATTGGTAATACTTATCAGAATACATAGTCTTAAAACCTACAAAATCATAATTCAAATTTCACTGCAGTGACAAACCTCAGATCTTATATGGCTTCAACTTACTGGCCAACTAACGCCATGAATCACATTGACAATGACGACGACAACAACAACAACAACAACAACCAGAACTGAAGGTATCAGTAAGCACTCTTGTGCACCTTTCCATGGGTATTCCATACTCACCAGTCCTTTCCTGCGAGCTTCCTCATAGCTCACCTCGCCAGGTGGTTCTTTATTCAGAGGGGCACCAACATAATGAAGCACAGCAACCTGGTGAGCTTTAGTGAAACGTTCATCACAGTCCATTAGCCCTCGGAATCTCATCCAATAGTTTCCAACTTTTTTATTTGCATGCAACACAAAGTCAAATCTTTCCCCAGCATAGCTCACCAGAGAGTCAGCTGAGAAAGAAATAGAATACACTGTATCATCAACATGATCATCTGTGATAGTAGTATAAATAAATATGGTATTAATTACAGCTTTTGTTCATTTATGGGTACAAATCAGAATTAATACAATAAACAAAAATAAAATTCATTATTTAAGTGCTTCACAAATCCAAAGTGGCCAAGTCCAGACACGCCGCCAAAGAAAATGAGGTTTAAAAAAAAAAAAAACCTAGATATATATACGTAAAACAAGAAGGTTAAAGGGGTAAAATGTATACAGAAGAACCTGGAGAGTAGAACTCCAACAAAAGTTACACACCAACTGATAAGCCACCAAAACAGTGAAAAATATCGACAAAACAAAAATGTTGAAATGTTGTTTCTGCAAAATGATTTTCTAGATTAGATAAGCCCAGCTGAAGGACTGACCTTGAAGTTATGGTGGCTGAAGTAGTGTACACTCTGGTTATCTGATAAAAAGCCTTAATTTGCATTATCACAAAAGCCAATAATGTATCTGCTATAGCATAAGGCAGCAGATTTTGGATTCTTTCCAGTCTAGACAAATCTGTTAAAGCAGTGCAATTCCAGATAACCAACAAACACTCATGTTTGGATCACAATGTAGTCTGGAGGGCTAAAGACAGTGGGGCAGGATGAAACAACGCATCAAATGAAACCCAACATTTTAAACATTGAAATGCTTATCACTGCAAAAAAAAAATATGAATAAAAAATGTAAAATATTTTTTTCATAATCTTTGTATATACTACCCTTACCTTGCACTGGCTGTACATCACCTCCATCACTGCTGATCACTAACAGAGTATGGTTATCCACTGACAGTTCAATAGGACAGTTGAGGAAGCCTGCATTTATAAGGCGGAATCTGTAGCGGAAGCCCTGTGGTTATTGATAAAAACTATGATAAGTTACTTGTTAGATGTACATTTATGTAAAACAAAGTAAAATGTATGAGTTTTCCCTGTCCATGCCGTCACTGACATTGTTAGATTTTGTGACATCAGGGGCCAGTAATCACAATGGATGCCACCAATGACTTATTCTTATAATAAAACCAATGAAATGCTGACTGCTTGTTAGCTCCTGCTAGCAAGCAATCAGCATAACCTGTATGACATATACCTATTGCTGTGTGTACAGTGCCAGACTCCTGATGATGGACAGAGAAACTGTCTGAAACATGTAGAGTTCTTTTCCAAAAATAAATTTGAGAAATTAGTGCATCTCATTGGTTTTATTATAAGAATGTATCACGATGCACGGTCCTTTGAATGTCAAAAGCCACCAATGACATTACGAATTTTATGTAATTAATTTAATTTTATTATATTTGGCAGTATAATTTGAAATTTATGTCTAGAAAATGAAATTTTTAATTTAAAAAAATTCAATGTGGAATAAGAAACCAACTAGATGTCATTTAGTGTTATATTTATTTCTCCTTTATAAGTTGCTCAACATGTTTCGGGCCACCTTGTGCCCATCTTCAGGAGCTGACGACTTAGTGGTATTTTTTTCACGTGTGGTGTAGTGCCATGGCTGTGTAGGCAGTCAGATCCGGTTGTCTGGTTGTGTGTCCATTGGGGAGTACGTAGCACAACTACGTGTGGTGTAGCACAACGGTGTAGCACAACTACGTTGTGCTACACCACACGTGAAAAAATACCACTAAGTCGTCAGCTCCTGAAGATGGGCACAAGATGGCCCGAAACATGTTGAGCAACTTATAAGGAGAAATAAATATAATACTAAGTGACATCTGGTTGGTTTCTTATTCCACATTGAACTACGATGCACGGTCAACCACACATCAAATCCTGGTTCTCATTTCTATTAG
>Ga0123357_10005026_pt1 | contig 15735 bp, 9 predicted proteins | sample TergutEmb28metaG_FD_89873 | JGI IMG/M metagenome (GOLD analysis project Ga0123357, IMG submission 89873) | Embiratermes neotenicus P4 segment gut microbial communities from Petit-Saut dam, French Guiana - Emb289 P4 | ecosystem: Host-associated > Arthropoda: Insects > Digestive system > Gut ... | reverse complement strand
TGAAAGTATGGGAGCCGCAGAACCAATACGTTACACTCTCCGCAGTGACGGGCCTACTGACCGTGCAGCAGTGTCGTAGCTACGATTATTGGTGCCCAGGGCCAAGCAATCACAACGGTCGCAATTATAAACTTAAAAAAAAAATCACAATTATATTGAATTCCCCGTTATTTGTCTCGATAGTTTAAAATTGTTAAGCACATAATTTCTGTATTTGAAGTATTCATTTTGCTGTCTTTCGCTACCGCTTGACTGCGCCCACAGGATCACCCCCACCCCCAGCTACGCCCCTGCCGTGTATTGTCAGTTACACAGACTAACGTATTAAATTAGAGGATAGTTGGTTACTAATGTTCGAAAGCAAGACCCAGACTGGTTACTCGCTCATGCGCCGGATAACATTAATTGCAAACCGACGTCTGTAGTCTGCCAATTTCTCAAATCTTTCGCCCTCTCTCTTGAACGCCTTGCATAATCAAAAGTGGACATGCTATTTCATTGCAATTGCACTTGAAAGCAAGTCCTGCTGTCCTGTCTGTCCCTTCGACACTTCGTTCATCTGAAAGTAAGTTCGATCTTTGCTATCCGTCATTCCATTCAATTCTTCGCCGCAGCGCCGGAATGATGTAACTGGGTGCGAGTACGTAATGTACTGATAAAATATAGAAAGATAAAGTGCTACTTTGTGCGATATAAATAACGCTTTGTTAGGCGCATTCGCGAAATTTCGAAAAGCGACTACTAACTTCCTCACGTCTGTCCGTCGTAACGCGTGGAACAACTCGACTCCTACTGGAAGGATTTTCATGAAATTTGATACTAGAACTTTTTGACAATCTGTCAAGAAAATTCTAGTTTCATTAAAATCGCACAAGAATAAAGGATGCTTTACATGAAGACCAATATACATTTTTGATCATTTGCCATTAAGGTCTGAACTGTATAGTGCGTAGAGATGGAAAGGTCTGTCACAACCGTGAAAGTGGGCTCTACTGCTTGTGTAAGCCGTCCTGACAACTTTTCGTGTGTTTAACTCCTCTCCGAACCCAACATAGTAATATGAATTACGCCGTCACTGCTGGTTACTTGTTGAGTACCGTGAACATCTCCAATACAACCACAAGCTGCTCCAGTTTACTGTGTAACAATACATATAGTCAGTATACACGAAAGAAATCCATTAGTTCTTCCACATATGCAACACATCAAAATATTGTTTAATAAATGTTTTATATAACAACAATTAATGTACGCCCCGATGATGGACCAGTAATGTCCTAAATACGTAGGAGTTTAATATTTTAAAATGTTATTGTGAATTTTATGACAAAATTTGTGCATTTGTTGGTTGAAGTTGTGAAAACTGGTCACTCCCTCATCCGTACGAACCCGTCGGCTGACAGAGCAATGCAGTTCAAATTGTAACGTTTCTGATTGTATTCGGGAAGTGGCCGATTCACATACCGGCCGATACACTTATTACCCTTCGTTTCTTCGTAGCCTTTCACCTGCCAAACGCACCTTACACTTGGCCACAACCACCTCCACTTTCAATTCAATTCAGGCTTCACTACCGTCCAGTTATTCGACGCTACATAGACTGAGTGACAGCGTTGTTAAAAAAACTAGAACTGAAAAATGTATAATAGCGTCCTAGTTTACCATGTGGCCTGTACCTACAACGTCTTGGAATCGAAGATAGGGGTAGGCAATATTCGATAAAAGTTTTCGTAATTTCCTTTAGTTTATGTGTATTTAAAGTCATATCATTATCTAGGACTATTTTAGCCTGCCTCAAATTAGCGTCATGGCTTACAGATAAAAGCGCTGTGTTAACACTACCCGCAACGCTACTCACAGCACTTCAGAACCGCCCTGTTAAGACTGTCACCTCAGTGCAGCCAGGGCCTCGAACTCGTCCCCAAAGATATGTGGCACCACAAATCGCGGAAGCTGAGATAAAGCTAACGGAACATGGCGCCAGGCGCTGGAATGTCGTCCAGAGCACGAAACTTGTAACTGGGACAAGACGGCATTCTTTTGCTTTTTAGCAACGTACTGTCTAATTATCCCGACATGTTTTGGTCCTGCAAGACCATCACCTGCTAATATACATTTACACAAGTGTTCCGTGTACAAGTAAACAACACACACAAAATTAAAAACAAAACAAAAAAACAAAACTTCCCATATTTTAAACCCTATTATACAGAGTGACACAGAAGCCACTTGATACTGCAAGGAACATGTTAATTGTAGTTTACCAACACAGTGCTTACATGTGCTGACCGTCTGAAATGTTCGAAATGTTTTCTTTTTACACTGACACATTGTCTGAGTCTTTCTGGGACGCTTGTACCCACTGTCTCACAAAGCAGCATATTATCGCCAATGTCAATGAAGGCGTCTTCGATGAAAAGCTTAAGTTCTTCACGCACACGCTACATCTATCACAACACCCCATAAGAAATAATCTACGATGTAAGATCACGTGACAACAGTGACATTTCAAAAGATGGATACGATGAAATTATCGTACGTACGGCCTCTCTCTTGTCAAACATCGAGTGTCACGTGATTTCTGCGTTAACATGTGTTTATACAATGTTGCAATGTGTTTTTCCTTAAATTCTACTAAAATTTACATAACTTCTTGCAAATAATTATCATACATAGCGAAGGTGAAAATAGTCGTAAGCTTCTTAAAAAACCGTGTACCAACAGTAATCTCTAAACAACGAATAGGATCACCAGAATTCAACGCGGATAGCCGGTGTCGTCATTGGAACTCAAAACAGGTACCTGCACAGCACGACTACAGCATGTGACGTCGGGATAAAACTCGTCGTATATGGTTTAATAATTACTATTCATATAAGGGCGAATATGAAACTGTTTTTCCGCAGGCGGCGAAATGTGGGGGCAGGAAGTGGGATCTCAGATGGAGATCGGCGTGGCAAATTCAGGGTACCGCCGGGTGCAGCTGAGGTGCGGTGCAGACTATATGCAAGTCGACGTGGAGACGGATCAGGATTTTGGCGGTGTCATATACACGCGGGGCAGCTACCACAACAGGGAGCCTCCATGCTTCCTGGACCCCCGCAGCGGTCGCAGCTTCTCTCTCAAGTTCCCGCTGTCGCAGTGCCAGACTAAGCTAGTGAGTAAGCACGCTTACTTTGTACAAGATACACGAAACTCGTACCTTTTGGCATTACTGGCGTAAAACTCCCAAAATACCAAACCAATTTCGCATCCGTTCATCATTCCTGTATATTCGGAACAGGGCAAATTGCTGTGTGGCGAAATTCGGTACTATTCACTAAACACAACACGAACGCTTTGCCTGGAACTTCGCCATCCAGTTTATTTTTATTTTTTATTTTTACCTTGATTAGCAATCAGAAAACATCGTTACACTGTTTCCTATGAGCTAATGCGCTGTCCCAGTTTGGCGGTGGTCTAGGAGGTGTCCAGCGGCGCTTCCTTAGTGTATCTCGTCAAACGTCCATCTTCTTTTTAAGCGCCTGTTGTTTGACGGGTGCACTAATGGTTCCATGAGAGGGTTAGGATGCGAGTCCAGGGCCGCACGATGAGTAGCTGTCCTTTCCCGGAAAACCGTGTGGACGTACGGGACTTGTAGGTCTGAATGAAGGGTATGATTTGAGACATACCATGGGGCATTGGTTATAGTTCTGAGGAGCTTGGATTGATATCGCTGAATGAGAGCTATGCTGAACTTGGAAGCACATCCCCATAATGCTATTCCATCCAATTTATTTCACGCAGACTTCAGCATTCTCACAGGCTGTACTGTACAACCACCGGCCTTGGTCGGGGCTTAAGAACAGACTTGTATAATAAATGTATTTATTAATTTTGTTTCGTTAACGACGCTGTCAGTAGCTTAGACTATACAGCGTCGTATAATAGGACGATTAATACATAATGAGTTGGAAAGGATGTGGAAGGAAGCGTTCATGTTCTAATTATCTCCGCATTTTCTGCAGAGACTGAGAAGAGCCACGGAAGAGTTAGTCATATTAGCCGGTATCCGAATACGAAGGAGTACTAAGCGATGATGGTTTATTATGCCCCAGCATACTAAAGAGTTCGTTTAAGACTCGCACCGGACCTGCCGAACAAATTAACAGTTAAAATACATCAACGCAATTTACATCCGTACTTATTTACTCCGTGGAGCAGAGTCCATCGTGAGAGGTTAATCGGTTATCAGCTAGTCAAGAAATTCCCCGCATTTTATGTAACCCGAAGGTTCATTACCGCATTCACAAGTGCCCGTCACCTATCACTATCATGATCCAGATCGCTCCAGTCCAAGCCCTCACTTCCCACTTACGGAATATCCATCTTAATAGTATCTTCCCATCTACGCCTTGGTCTTCAAAGTAGTCTCTTTCCCTCAGGATTCCCCACCAAATTCTGTATACACCTCTACTCTCCCCCATATTGCGACCGAATCCGGCCATTAACACGTGTCTGCACTAAAGACGTTCATATTTACATCTATAAGGTGTTTTCTTTAATAACTTCATGCATAGGAACTGAAATAACGTGGTCGATATAATGACTATGCAACGGGGTGGACGATCCGGGGTTCGATTGCCGACAGGGTCCAGAGTTTTTTTTCTCTACACCAGAACGTCCAGACCCAGTCTCGGGCTCACGAATCCTTCCACTTAAAGGGTACCGATCGGCTGTTTTCCCGCAGGGGAATCGGACAGGGCGTGAAGGTGACCACCCACTTACATCTAGTGCCAGGTTAAGAATGAGTAGAGTTGTACCTCTACTGCTGGTATACTTTCATGCCATGGACTGGGAAAACTTCTTTCGTTTAACGGCAAGTACTGACTTGCAAAATATCTGACTGCCTAAGGTTTGTTAGATACTAACAACATGATTATGAACTCAGAGACTATCACGAGTGTATAAAAACCAACAATTATAAATTCCTTATATGGTAATAACAGTCATTTTATTTTCAAATCAACCCAATTTCCACGGCATACTTCAAGCAAATATTTGTATTTGTGTACTTAAATCAAACGCCACATGTACAGAATAGGGCACAAATGTTTGTTTTGTGTACAGTACCTTACAATACAGAAATAAATGGTACGTTAATCAATTTTGATACGTATTTCAGACTAAGACTTGAAATAATCTCGCCGCCTATCTCCATTACATCATACGTATCGAGCCGAAGAGCGTATTCTGGGGGCCCTGCGTGCAGGAATGGTGTTAACTACTCTGACAATGCACACAGATGGAAGGATCGAACGCCTCCCCCGTGAATTCAGGGAAACGCATTAAGGCGAAAGTCGCTCAACGTCCGTAATGTCTAGAAAACTCCCTCGCTAGTTCTCTTACTCGCTCTCTCACACACACACACACACACACACACACACACAGCGCAACAATAACTACAACAAATCCTTGCATCGCCAGCTTTCAGAATTATGTTAAAAGCATTCAATACAGATCTAGGTGCACCTGAAATGGCAAACTTATGTAGACCCAACCAAACACGTTACGTTACAGACATCACCAATGGTGTGAAAACGTGACACTGTAGATCAGACAGTAAGTGAACTTTTCACGGGGAATAAATACCACGTCGTGCCGCGCTCGGTGAAAACAGGACGACGAACGCACTCTCCAGTGTGCACGACGAGTCGTATCGATTGCTCGCGGTCTCGACGATGTTTAACTGCATATATGTGCGGCAGATGGCACACGAAGCTCTCTAATGAAAATATTATTCTAAATTCAGTAAAACAAACAAACAAATGAGTTTAATGTGTCAATTAAAAATTGAAGCGCTGTGGTTCAATATATAACACAAATTACGCAGCAGAAACTTAATTTTTACTCTTCAAAAATGTCAAAGTAACGAGCTGGTGTTTACAAGAACCCACAGTTAGACATGGGTGCTTCATTAGTAAGTAGCAACAAACGATATAGAAACTTTTTATCATCACATCAAAAATGCGAATTTGATTTTGATTATGATGTTTTATCATCATTCATCATAATTTTTGAAGGGGGATTTTCTATCATAGATTTTCCCTCGCAAAGCTCTCTATAAAACGTCAACAAATAACCAAAGTTATTATTAGTATCCTAATCACTAGTTCTCTGTTAAACGCGGCTTGAGTTAAAATGTGGCACTGCGTCAGTGGTTCCCGATGCTAAGAAGAAACTTTACGATCTCCGCCATCAAGTATTCCAAGCGATAACGATTGCTGCAGAGAAGCTCTGAATAAACGGGAAGTATGGTAGTTGGTCCACGTTTTGTTTTCCAGTGGGGACGTTTTAGGGAATTTGAATATAAAACCTAATTTTCATGAATGTCAAATTTTATTACTCTTCAAACAGTTCAACATACTTGTATAACAGATGTAATTATGTGCAAAATAGCATATTACACACGATCACCTTTTGCAACTTTGGTGCTCAGTCTGGTAGGAGAACTTCTTTCGGGAAACGGGTTTGGTTCATCGAATCACATATAGTTTTAGTTTTTTTTTTTTTTACTTATTGATTTATTTATTCATTTGTTTTTGGTATAAAAGGCGTGCTGTTATCCAGTTAAAAAACTAAACCATTTTCTAGTAAAATACCAGTCCCTTCACTTGCACACCCTCACCCATTCTCTTCTCTTACTACACTGCTCTCTTACTGGAGTGCTTTCTCACTGGACTTCTCGTGTCCGTTATATGCTGCAAACCGTTTCCTCGTTTAAATCTCTCTGTACACAACACCTCCTACCTATCACCAACGGTTCTTGAACATACGTTGACAGTGTAAACTTAATACCGTATGGCTCTGAACCCCCCGTAACTGATGTGGGCAAATCTAATAAACGAATATACCAAAAATGTTCGGCTACAATATAGAGCTAACTGTTTCAAGCAGTGTTTGAGATCCTAGGTTGTCACGATTGTGAATACGAATGAAGATCACGATCCTGTGTGACCTAAAGAAGAAATCAAGTGTGGGGAACCGTTAGCACTCCGTTTCCGGTAATCTGGCAACAAATCTATGGCTAATTTCTGTCACAAATTGCGGCATTGCTGTATTTCAGTCCTTTCGCTGAAAATATCATCGCTTCCGTCCCCACAAAATTTTATACTCTTCTTAATTGCCTAAGACCACCGCAGATGAAACAGCATCGTTAAATTATCCTAGACATACTAATCCGACATACTGGGTCCGGAAGTTTGAAAGAAATATAAGCAAGAAATTAATTTATTCAAAATATAGCGTAATCAACAAGTGGCTTTCATTTAGTGCGTCTTTTTCGTCTCTTCCATAACAGATCGCTAAAAGTGACACATTTGGAGACAGCCATGAATGTATGTCGTTCTTTCTAACGTTTTTAAGTTACAGTTAAGTCTATAATAGTGAACATTTTAAATGTGGTCGGTAAAAACTACAGTAAAGGTGAATGTGTCTAAGCTTAAAGCACTATGCCTTGAAAACGTTAGCAGAGTTAGAAGTATATATTCACGCATTCTTAACCTCATAACTGGATGGGGTGTGTGGTGAGCTTCACGCGCCGGCCGTTTTGTCTTCTGGGAAAGAGCACTCGGTACCCATTTGAGAGGACGGTGGGTAAGTTCCAGGACCGGCACGAGTGATCTGGAGGAAAGACTCTGCCAATGCTGGATATCAAACCCAGGTTTCCTGGATGTCCAACCCATAACCTAGTCGCTATTCTGAGCTATTCCGAAACTAGAGATTTATGTAACATCGTACGGACCTTACGTGCGTAACTGCCGCTTATACTATGAAAATAGAAGTAAGTTTACTGAAAGAAATGAGTTTCCACAGTTCACTTCATCTTCAGGAAAGTGAAGTCTACTCAAACGTCGTGGTGGTCCAACACGACGACGAACTTATAATGCCCGGAGACGCAGCCTTCACCCTGGAGTGCGACTTCAGCCGCCCCAGGGACGTAACTGTCAGCGCAGACTTGGAGGCCAATCGGTGAGTATGCACCTTAGGAAACAGTAAACAGCTGGAAAAAGCGATCTTTGAAGTTCGTCATATCTCACTGACCGTGATGACCAACACAAACCCATTGATATGAAGACCATCACAATTCAGATACAGAGGCCTGCTACCAGTAAGACAAACCACCTTATCCTTGCATAACCGTAAATATTCACAATACTGAACAAGACAGGCAATGTACGTATAAATGTAACATTCAGGCGCTTTCGTGCGGTGGGAAAGCAATAAGCATTATATATTCTGAGCATGTGTTTGTAACCTTAGGTATCCAGCATGCAAAACGTATGCACAATCTTGTCATCTACAGCCTGTCCGGCTCTACAACATTTTTCCACATTATCCACAAAAGGCACGATAAAAAAAAGTATTGAACATAAAATGTTTATTTTAATTTTCTTTACAACATTTTTCTGAAACGTTTTTCATTCTAAGAAGAACTGAGCGAGATATCATAAATGGTCTTCATGTAAAGTACTCGTTATACTTGTCAGATTTTAATGAGACTTGAATTTTATTGACAGTTTCGAAAAATACTCAAATATCAAATTTCATAAAAATCTGTCCAGTGGATTCGTGTTGCTCCATGCGGACGGACGGACGTGACGAAACTTTTCGCAATTTTCCGAACGCGCCTAAAAACGTTTGATGGAAATGACATATATCTTCATCAGATACAAATTGCACGTGCGGACACAAATTTTGTACTAGCTGAGAAATATGATTTGAGTATCTGACGTACAAAATGAAATGTTGACGGAAGTATGTACAGCGAACGTACAAATCGGCATAACGGGGCGTAACTGATATTGCCATCACCTAGCAAAACGCACAACTGCCAGATTATATTTCGGTGTTTTTACTGCACAAAAGGGTGATGGTTTTCTCCAAGTTCTAACGTATACCGACTTCCCTGACCCCTCGACCCCCTGCTCGCAGTATTTGACAGTTGATTGTCCTCGTTGTTTCCAGGCATGCAGTAAGTTCCCGGATCAGTATTGCTGACGCAGATCCTGCGGGCAAAGAGCTGCCCAGACATAGACGTTCTACAGTCTCCAGCGAAAAGGGGACTGTCTCTTTCACGCCTGATGACATCAGACCGAGGAAGAAAAGAACAGAGCCGAGTAAGGACGAACTGTAACGTCCAGAGCGCTTTTCAGTCTTCCGCCACATTGTGTTCAACAGCAGCCCCGAATTCATGTACACACTCACACACACACACACACACACACACACTCACACACACACACACACACACACACACTCACACACACACACACACACACACACACACACACACTCCCCGACTTACGCAATGTTACGTTATGCAATTTAAAAACGTAAAAAATTGAAACAATAACATTTCTGAAACGTGGGCCGAATTTTTCCTTCAGCGAGTGAAAGCGCAATAGCACGAACATGGCGGGCGATAACGAGCGGCGGGACGGTCATGCCGCGGCCGATGAGGTTCCAGTGTGTTGGAGCTGGATTCCAAATGGACATATACATGTATGGTTGAGTATATATATACATATAGCACACTCCTCCGACTTACACAAAATTCGACGCACGCTAGATCTTCTGAAACTTAACTATTGCATAACTCGGGGAGTGTCGTAGTATTCTTCACAAAAATCTTAAGCCGAAAGAGAGAAATCCTATTCCTTTTTTGTCAAAGGCCTGTCGCTAAACCATAGTTGAATATTCTGCTTAGCTAGTTAAACCTCAAATTCCAAAAGACGTTTATGTAACATGCAAAGAAGTTAAAAAAAAAAAGCCTTAAAGGCAACAATCAAATTATACAACAAAAAATTATACGAAAACCGACCGCTGTAGCACTGAAGTACTACAGCGGTCGGTTGGACTGACTAAGCACTCGCTTCTGCTTCGTCGTACTTCTGTGATTGTTGCAAATGTATACTGTTCATTCACAGCATGAGATATATGTTTTGTCACTTTAACCCTGTCAATCCTGCCGTTTCGTCCCTGTGTCCTAATAACAGTTTCTGAACTTCTCTTCAAGTTCTGTACCACAAGTTCTGTACCACAAGTTCCTGAAGATCACATTGTGCTTTACAGAAACACCAGTGTCTGAACTTCCCTTCATGTTATACACTAATACATGCTTTCTGGACTTCACTTCTTTCTCTGTAGTTACACCGGTTTCTGAACTCCTCTTCTTACTCTATAGTAATTGCAGTTCTGACTTTCTCTACGTATTCTACAGTAATTCCAGTTCTGAACTTCTCTTCGTGCTCTTACAGTAACAGTTCGGAACTTTCCTTCGTGTCCCACAGTAATACCAGTTTCTGAAAGTCCCTTAATACCATCTATTTCCTGAGAATTCTTAAATTCTTCATTAGTTCGTCTTCTATATTCTGTTCGTTTTCACATGACGGAATACAAGGGCTAATTTGCACTCCACGTTGTCGATTTGCTTTTACATAAAAACGTAAAAAAGTCATTTTAAGAAACATCTCATAGTCCAACGCCAAAGTATGTGGACATGTTAAAATATTTTTTCGCAACCCACTTTCGAATTCATGTACTTCACTGGCTCATGAACAACACGCACATTGGTTTAAATATATAACAAAAACCATTTAGGTGCATACAATTTGCTGTAAATTACCCCCTTTTTTATTCCGGCATGTTGCATTCTTGCAGGACCATCACCAGTGAACTGACATTTACAAGACATTCTCGTGTAAAATTAATCAGCGATTTGACAAAGATATTTTCTCTCATCAGCGTACTTGGTTGAAGATATCAAGAAAGAATATCCTAACCGTTTAATGGGATTAAAACTACCTCCGATTAACGATCTAGGCCACAGGAAGCCACGTCTTTTCCGTTAGTAATTAAGACCTTCCTGATGCGTTTTAATTCTAAGCGTTTCCACTAACACCTGCAAAGTTTTTATCAGTTACTTCAAACTGCTACTGTTTTACATAATTAATGTGCGTCAGCATGAGACTTTAAATTTAAATATAGCGTACTGGGATTATTCCGCATTCAAACAACATCTATACGCTTTTGAACACTGGGGTATATTTAGTCTGTCGTGGAGAAGTATTACATAGAGTCAAGGAGGAAAGGAACATCCTAAATACGATAAAATGAAGGAAGGCTAAGTGAATTGATCACAGCTTGCGGAGGAACTGCCTTCCAAAGCAAATTATTGAAGGAAAGCTAGAAGGGATGGAATAGACGAAGAAGAAGAATGAAGCAACTACTGGATGACCTTAAGGAAACGCCAAGATACTGGAACTTGAAACTGAAGCACTAGAACTCACTCTATAGACAACTCGCTTTGGAAGAGGTTATGTGCATGTCGCAAGACAGACTACGTAACGAGCGGGAAGACAATCCTGTTAAGCCGAAGAAGAACAACACGCAGCAGTATGCGCAAATTTTCATTCAAATTCAGTAACGAAGCAGTAACTTTTTCAGCGCACATAGCAATTTGCGTCACCACAGCTCGGGAATGGGGCAATCGGTTTCAACATTTGCGTTACGTCCAACCACTTCGCTTGTTTAGTAACCTCATTATCAAATTTCTCGTCGTCACTAACCGAAGGAAAGGAAGCAAAGTTATTTTGGACTAGATGAAGCCCCACTTCGTAAAGGATGAAGGGATGTCTCGAAGACTGGAATGCTATAAAACCTTATAAGTTATGAGTATTAGTTTATAACAGTCGTCACTTATACGGTGTTCCACAACACAGGGGAATTGTGCCTATAGTAAAACCAACTAGATGCACCAATATATCAGACTTATTTTATTTTGGAATGACACACTGCATGTTTCGGACGGTCTTTCCGTCCATCATCAGGAGTTCAAGATTGTACATACAGCAACAGACATTTGTCAAACAGTGCTGTGTGCTTGCTAGCGGGTACAAGATGGAACTGCAGTTCCATCTTGTACCCGCTAGCAAGCAGACAGCACTGTTTGTTTGAAAAATGCCCGTTGCTATATGTACAGTCTTGAACTCCTGATGATGGACCGAAAGACCGTCCGAAAAATGTAGAATGTCATTCCAAAATAAAATAAATTTGATACACTGGTGCATCTAGTTGGTTGGTTTTACTATAGAAATAATATTACGATGTACGGCCCTATGAACATCAAACAGATGAATTATGTATATAGCAAATTATTATACATAAACGAGGTATTTTAAACGTTGCTCATATAATTTAGCTTAATCATTACTGAGTGCGAAGCTTCTCCAGATAAACTCAAATCAGTAGCCAACAAACGGCAGGCTGTTCGTCTCGCTAGTATCAGCGAACTACGGATACTAATCATCGTTACTCATTAATATATTGATTGTTCGTACCTGAAATAACAGATGATGGTCAAAATGAAGTCCATCAGCTTGCAGAGCGGCCTCAAATTTCGTTAAAACATTTCGAAAATTCGACGAAGCGTTTACTTGGTAATGTTTGACATGACTGGACGAATATTTTTTTTTCAGTTCCTCTGCCGTGTGCGGATTTCGGCAGTTCTCTCGCAACAATACACTCGGCTCCTACAGTTCTTTATTCTCAATACTGACCCTGTACTACGAAACGTTTCTACTAGTCGTCGACTTGCTAGGAACATCAACATAAGGGAATTTTCGGTGAAATTGACTGGCAGCCATTCCTGCAGGATGAATTTCAGCGTACGGTTTGCCGAATAACATACGTTATTTAGTAATACACCATATTCTCAACGTCAATCTATTACAAGAGAAAAAAAAAAAAAGACCTGATATATGACATCTTGTGTATGATTCCCACGAGGAGAGCGCAACATTTTTGCTGGCGCCGAATTTGGTCTTGACCGGGTCGCTTTTAAATTCACGTTTGAAGTGTCAAGGTTTGAAAAACTTAATGACATGAGGTCTACGATTAATGTGATGCGTGTATTTTGTATGTACAATGAGTTGTGAGAAATGCTGTTATAGTGAGAATAAAGTTTCCCTCTCCTTGTCACCCGTTACTGATGACTGTTACAGATCGGGAGAAGAGGTGAGTCACGGCACCGCTGTCAAGACGGCGCAACAGGCGCAACATCTGTGATAATCACGTCGTAACTACTTTACTATAACTTATGTATAGAATATCATATTTAAAAACAATAAATTCGCGAGCTAAACTTCGTAATGAGAACTTGTTTCGATAATGCATATTCCATCATTGCACATGCAGTAAATTTTATTATTATTGCTGCAAATGACTCCCTCCGAGGTGTAATACAAATGGTTATACTGGCGACCAAGACTCGCACGTGCAACATTTACTACCCATGTAGTGAACTCATTATGAGAAAGCACGAGTGCTGCTTAAGATCTACAAATAGTATGCCTGCTTTGTGTAGTATTCATTCGGTATTAGAGGCCTTACTTACTTCATGGAGCAGAGTCCATCTTGAGAAGCTAACCGATTTGCAGCTAGCCAAGAAATTCCCCGCATTTTATGGAACCCGAAGGTTGATTACCGCATTCACAAGTGCCCGCCACCTGTCCCTACCCACAGCCAGCTCGATCCAGTCCATACCCCCACATCCCACTTCCTGAAGATCCATCATAATATTATCCTCCCATCTACGTCTGGGTCTCCCCAATGGTCTCTTTCCTCTAGGTTTCCCCACCAAAATCCTGTACACGCTTCTCCCCTCCTCCATACGCGCTACATACCCCGCCCATCTCATTATTCTCGATTTTATCACCCGCACAGTATTGGGTGAGGAGTACAGAACATTAACCTTTTGGCGCCGGAATTATTTTTTTAAATTTTAGCACATCCTGTATATAAAATGTGAATAATGCAGAACCAAATAAGTTAGATTTATGAAACAAACTGCATTTTGAAGAGGAAAAAACGGAGAGTATATACCATGTTTAAAATTTTCAGTACCTATATTTGTTGAATAACTATATAAAATGCAACATTTAGAGGTTAGCGGTGCGGTACGACCATTACAGTCGACGTTAGGCGTCAAAAGGTTAAGCTCCTCGTTATGTAGTTTTCTCCATTCCCTGTTACCTCATCCCTCTTAGGCCCAAATATTCTCAGCACCCTATTCTCAAACACCCTCAGCCTACGTTCCTCCCTCAATGTCAGCGACCAAGTTTCACACCCATACAAAACAACAGGCAAAATTATAGTTCTGTATATCTTAACGGTACAGAGGTCTAATTAACAAAATCCTTTATCGCGAGTTATTTCCAAAGTTTCTTTTTAAAAAGTAATGCAAAAGACGCGTACTTTGCTCCCTGTAAGCGCGCGGCCCATCGTAGCCTGCAGTACACCACAGCATAATGCATTGTTAACGCAAAATACTTAATAGCAAGCAGGTTCTTGCACAAGTTTTCAAATCCAAGTCAAGATGTACAAGAGCCCTCCGTTCTTCTGGAGTATTTCACTCTATCATAGAAGCACGAAGATCCAAAATGCACCGCTTCGAAAGTCTGAAACTGGCATCAGCTATATATATATATACGTATATCACTTAAGACAATTTCTGATGTTCTGAATAGAAAATATGAACGCGTTAGTATTACCCGTTATTCAGTTCCACTATGCGGGCCTGTTAAGTCCAATGCAGCTATCGGATCAGATCCAACGTGTTTCAGAATACATTAAGCGGCCATGGGACAAACAAGGCATGATGTCTGAACTGTTTCAAAGATACACAGAAAACATGATTTCGTCTAGTTGCTTCTCTAAATTTAACTACAAACTTATTTCATCGCATTGTAAAGCCTTGCAATTGCTTCAGACAGGAAGAGGCTCTTAGCGAATCGGTCAACGTGAGAAATGTTACTGTTTTCAACTCTGGCTAATTTCATTTGGCCAAAATCACTGCCAATTTAAATCTTACTAGATTAATGATCAATCTGAGCACGGAAATGTTTTGAGTCCGTTTATAAAGTCAGATATTTAAATATTTCTAAAACACACGACAAACCGTTCTTTTAGCTTTGATTTTAACAGTTGGGTGTGTGATTCTGCGTTTTCAGTGCCATCACTCAATATGTGAAGGAACTCAACATCAACCTACAGGCAGAATATTACTGCATCGGTGAAATGGTTGACAGAATTACAGCATTCGAGAAGCTGGTTCGATTGGGAAACTGCAACTGCCCTCAAATAGTATGACACACTTCCTACATTCTGAGGTGGGAGAAGCCCAGTACGTGGGAGAAATTCAGCTTCTTCGCCAAAAATGCAAGTAGGCAAAGTAGGCAAATACGACGCCTATTGCCCTTCAGTGTCATTTGACGTTATTTGTGGTTGTTCAACCCGACTTTTAAGTGGGAACGGCAGACTTGTTATCTGATGCGGAAATGAGATACATTTCGAAATATTCCACATATTGACTTTCATAAACTTTGTTTACTTGCTGATAAGTTTCCAGTCGTAAGTGACCATATATGACGAATAAGTCTTTTCGGAAGCACATACTTTTGTGGGAAGTTCTTTTAGAAAATAATGTGTTCAGCATTAAATCTAGAAACTGACTGGGCGACAAAAGACGACATGCCTCGGAGTTACGTCCAGATATAGAAAATTTGATTTGGGGGGGGGGGGGGGGGGAAAAAAAAGTTTTCTAATCTTTAAAAAAAAACCGTAAATCAAAAAAAATTATAATATTTTTCTTTTTATTATTTTTATTATTTACTAAAAACTTTTTATAAATTTTTT
>Ga0123357_10005024_pt1 | contig 15736 bp, 8 predicted proteins | sample TergutEmb28metaG_FD_89873 | JGI IMG/M metagenome (GOLD analysis project Ga0123357, IMG submission 89873) | Embiratermes neotenicus P4 segment gut microbial communities from Petit-Saut dam, French Guiana - Emb289 P4 | ecosystem: Host-associated > Arthropoda: Insects > Digestive system > Gut ... | reverse complement strand
TTGAAGAGAAAAGAACGGAGAGTATATACCACGTTTAAAATATTCAGTACCTATATTTGTTGAATAAATATATAAAATGCTACGTTTAGAGGTTAGCGGTGCGGTACGACCACTATAGTGGTCATTAGGCGTCAAAGGGTTAAAATAGCAACACACTAGCATAGATTGTGTATGACATTTTTATAAATTTTTCTTCTCACTATCAATATAGTTTTGTTGCGCATGATTCATAACCCTATACTTATTCATTCTTTATTCTGCCTATTGAATTGTTCGTTGCCCGCATGTAGGCCACAATTTGCCAAAGTCGTCCACACTTCATGAAAGGTTGATCCGGCCTGCTGTAGGCAGTGACAGTGTCGTTGAATTAACCGATTTTCTCTTTGTTAAAATCGGAGAAGAATTTAGGAAGCTTTTCTCGAAAACGCATGTGCGTTTCTGCGCGCATTTCGAGCATCATTTGCTTAAAATTTGTCGCCGAGAAAAATGTTTTGGGCAACATTTTTAGAGAAGAATGAGAAATTTGGGTTTCCCATGACGGCGTTGAAAAAGATTGAAGTCTTCTAGAATAGGATGCCGTTTATTGGCAAATATTTACTGAAGTTTCGGAGGAGCTCGCTGCCTCCATCTTGGATGTATTTTGAGAGAAGTGTTATAAAAGAAGATTTTGGAAGTGTACACGTAGAATAGAATTTCTGGTGCATTAGGTCTGTTGTTGTCTGCTTTTCGTAGCTCGTGGACATTAACTTTTACTTTCTCTTATGAAGTAGAACAGAAATTTGAAGAAAAATACTGATAAATGCGTCATTCCCTTTTTACGAAATAAATACAGGACAGAATTTATGTGAATTTTAAATCCTTCATTAAGACTAGGTTTAGTGCTTTCCATTGTTTAAACAGTCACTGCTCCTGGAGGTGTATTTAAACTGTCGGGGCATGCAGTTTTCGGTTTGCTGGGTGTTGGATTGTTAACAGATTTGTTACTAGCCTTAGCAGTGCGTTCAAATGTGAACCGAGCAAATGTCTCATCCGTTCATGCTTCTACCTGCACGCTTTGTCGAATCTCGACCGGGACATCAACTGTCCTAAGGATTTATGTTGTTTTCCTCAATCCACACCTTAAATAACTGGACAGCTACAATACAAAACATGAAGTTGAAGAGAGCGGGCAAGATTATTCATATGCATTAAACGCGCATAAATTTCTGTTATGGACATTTTGAGCAATGTCATCCAACCCTCTAGTCTAGAGACGTGGATGAGAACTCGGTGTGTGTGTGTGTGTTTGTGCGTGTGTATATGTGTGTGCGTGCGTGCATGAATGTATTTGTGATCATTTGCGAATGCGAACGTGCGCGCTCGTGCGTTTGCTTGTGTTCGTGCGAGTGTGTTCGTGTGTAGGCCTATGCCTGTGTAGGGATCCATGTGTTTTTGCGAATGTATATATCTGCGTGAATGTATGTATATGTGTGTATGCACATATGTGTATGTGTATATGTGTGCATGTATGTGTGCGCGGGTGTATGCTTGCTTTTTTATGTGTGTTTGTATGCATGTGCATGCGTGTATATGTAAATGTGAGCGCGCTTGTGTTTGTCTGTGTATATGTAGGTGTCTATATGTGTGTGCGTGTAGGCACGCGTATGTGTATATTGTGCGTGTATATATGTTTGTGTGCATGTGTGTATGTGTGTGTGTGTATGTATGTATGTAAGTGCGAGTATGTGTGTATTTTTGCACATGTGTGTGCGTGAAAGTTGTAATAAATGTCTTGGACAGTTGATTCTCTATTCGCCGCCGAGAGGAGCGATGAATATTTTTCAGTCGGGCTGAGAATATGTTCTGCAGAGACCACTGAGGTGACACTAACCGTTTGTTCCAGTTCATGATCATTAAATGTGTTAGCATTTTTCCCACGCTCAGAATCTTTATGCTTTGACTGATTTTTCACAGTGAACAGCCCTTATTTCCCATATCGTCATTATAATTTTGGTCTTTGTAATGGCGGTGCCATTTATTTCTTGCAGGTAGAAACCGGATTCTTTATACTTAGCTCAGATATATTCGCCTTTTAAAGAATCAAATATACTATCCACTAACTAATTAAAGACCGAATTCTTATGACAAAACCAAGGAGATGCACTAATTTCTCAAATTTATTTTAGGAATAGAAATCTACATGTTTCGTACATGTATGCTGTCCGTCATCAGAAGTCTAGTATTGTATGTACAGCAATAGGTATATATCATAGAGGTTTTGCTGTGCATACGATACTAGACTCCTGATGATGGACAGAAAACCTGTCCGAAACTTGTAGATTTCTATTCCTAAAATAGATTTGAGAAATTATTGCATCTCGTTGGTTTTATTACAAGAATATATCAGGATGCACGGTCCTCTGAATGTCAAAATAACGACCGAAGTTTCTGCAAGCAGCCAAGCCCTTCTTCAAAAGCTAATAAATATTCCGCAATGCAGGATTATTCCTCACCTCTTTTGGAAGCCGAAATATCATTAGCATGCTTACAGGAATCAGCGAGTGGACTTCATCCAGTTTAGAGTGAATCCCATCCATGCAAACAATGCTACTTATATAAGATCAGTTTTAATATTACCTCTCATATATACCTATGTATTCGTAAAAGGTCTTCTTAAAATGTCTTTCCACTCGGTTTATGTTGTGTACTCATAATTATGTGCATTTAGGAATTTAAATAACCTAGTCTGTGTAGTAAGTGGGTTTACGGCCCGAACGACTGGGAAATCGGGGTTTGACTTCTCGCAAGGATACCAGATTTGTCTTTCCTCTGAAGCGTCTCGACCGCCTGTAGATTCTACTCCACCTCCTATCCGACAGGTACACGGAAGCTCAACCCCCATGCGTAAAGCCAAAGGGCCTGAACACTCACTTGCCTCTGATACCGAAGTTAAGAAAAGTTTGAGTTGTACCTTTACGGTCTTGACAAGAATTTCTTTATGCATTTACTCTCTCATCTCATTGTTCTTCACTTTAACCACCTTAATAACATTTGGTGAGAATTACAAGTTATGAAAATCATTGTTATGCACGCTTTCCCATCGCAAATCTTTACCTTTCCTCTGTGCTTAAACGTTCCTTTCGGCACCCTGTTTTCGAACAAGATTCGTTATATTTCTGCTTTCGAGGGGTAGACACTTTAATTACCAATGATAATTATTCTTACTAAGACAGTTTCCTGAAGAAAGGGTTTGTTAATAAGTTAATGTCTAGCGTGATGATTGTGATGGCCATAATAGCCACTGTTGATAACTAAACAGCGGCCGGCTTTAATTTTCTAGCAAATTTCCTTGGTTTAGATAGAAATATATATATATATATATATATATATATGGACCAGAGGGTGGGTAGAGTTATAGCTCTACTCTTCCATGACTACGACACTAAGGCACTAAAAGGGGTGAGTGGTCAGCAGCGCGCCCCGGCCGCACTTTAGCCCCAGGAAAGGCTCGGTACCCATTTTACAGGAGACTGGGTGGGCCCCAGGGCCGGTCTGGACGGGCGGAAAATCTCGTCCCCACCATGATTCGATCCCGGACCGTCCAGCCCGTAGCCAATCGCTATACGGACTGAGCATCCTGGGCCTTAATTTATATATATATATATGCCGAAAATACACCTTCCTTACTACCACTACTGGTAGCAGTAACAAACCTACTGCTGCTGCAGCAACTGTTAATAGGTGTGACATAATTCTTGCCTATCTCATGGCACTAGGTTGGGTTTAATTAGGATATAGAGTGAATTAATTAGGGGGTTTCAGGTTTCATTTTGTGAAATTTTTCGACTGAACCGTCTGGTTTAGCAGTATAATGCACTAGATTTATATTAAGAAGTTCCCGATCCTTATCTTAATTAGGAAACCAGTTACTCTGGCTCAAGACTCTTGTCTTCTTAAGTCTGTCCAGACATGTGCTACAAAAGTACTTCAATTAAGCCACGACCACCTTCTTCCAAATCCTTTCCAACTTATCATTCGACATCTTACCATCGACATTATGTAAAGTGAGATACTGACAGCGCCAATAAATAACCAAGAAAAGCGCTCATTCAGTCACATTTTATTCTAAAAATGCTCATTTTATGCTCGGAGTGTTGTCTTTTTGCCTAAAGATTCCTTGTTTCGTGCTTTATTTGGTTTGCTTAGTTCCAAAATATTTTGTCTGGAGTCAAAAGTGACGATGGCAGATGATAGCGGATGACCAGCAAATTCTAGTTACTATGGACAGCGTGGTTAATTACATCATCATCATCATCATCATCATCATATATCTTTCATGGAGTTGGGCCACTTGTTGACCCGTTCCTGTCTCACGTACCCAGAAGTCTCTTCAAAGGTCTACCATGAACCCTTCTGCCCGTTCATTAATTATGTACGAGTATACAACACTACTGGAATACCAGTCGAGTACTCAAGAGACAGATGTGCCAGATACCCACATCTAGCAACAGTTCCACATGATTGATTCATTCACACATTGTAACTCTTGAAGGACTCTGCTGAACGCGCACGGTTCTGACTTTAACATTTCTGGAACGTTCGCTTGATAGGATAAGCATAGAAATACTAATAATAATGTGCTTTGTTCGGAAAAAAGTACAGGTATTCTGTTTTACATTCTTCGACTCGACTAAATTTTACTCCACTTTTCAATCCACTAAACTGTAAGCGGTACTACTTATCTCTTTGAAGCACGGAAATCGTCAGAATAATATTAAAAATGTATTACATACTTTACACTAAATACATTGCTACTTCAATTTAAACACTAATAAATTAATTTAGTTTAGAAAAATAATTTTCAAATGTTATGAGACCCACATAAAGCAAACATGTAAGTAAATTTCAGAGTGTTGTGACGTTATACAAAACAGTAAACACAGCGCTGTGATATATGGGGTAATTAATGATTTGTCTTGCAACACTTTCTTTCCCTTAGTGGAATATAATAATAGTCGTACATCAATCACAGGACACACTTACTGAAAACTTTACGTTATTAGAGTTTCCCAGATGAACAGAGCGGATTTACAAACTCATTCATCCAATATTTAGTTTTCGCATTAAGGATTCTGTACAAACTTGTTAACCTTTTGTGTGAGCTGCTGAAGCCAGTAAACTTGCCATAAGCATCAAGTACGTTGAGAGGACAAAAACCTCATAAAACGTGGATCGGCTTTCTAAAGAATACGGTGTTCTGTTTGAGAAATGTGTTTTTCTCAGGTGAGTACGTGAAGGTTTATAAGGACTACGTGAGATGTACTGAATGCCCTGAAAGTGTGTTGGGTTTTCAAAGTTGTATTTTGTTATCATGGCACATACGACTGAAATAAACGAAAGAGCAAAAGAAGATACACATTTACACTGCAGTATACGTATGGGAATGCGGCAGATATCGATAAGGCATTAGGCCTGAGCCCAGATGCCTTCAAGCATTTCGGGCACCATTATTTCATTGACTGCTTTTATTCTGTGTTTTTAATATTTTAACGCGCTGTTTAGGTCCAAATGCCGTATAAAATTAGCTTTCTCTTACCCCAGGTAATAAAAGCTTGGCACGATAAATCAGGTAATTCACAGGAGTGGAAACTCGATTTGGGAGATACTTCATTCAGCCGCTCGGATGTAGGATTCTGGATTCGAATTACCAGCTTATAGAGGTATATCCGCGTTTATTCTGTGTCTTTTCTGTAGTTACAGTCCTTGCAACGGCCCGATACTCCATCCAAGAACTCCTAACTTATATTAGCGAATAAAATTGAAACCCCGAAAAATTAGAGGCCTTGGGTCGCATTTGTCTGCCGCGTTGGCTGAATAAACCAGGTGAGGATGTAAGATTCTTTTACTGGAATGACTTCGACAAAGTTGTTAATTGACATTTGTGTATTATCAGACTGGAGAATGTTAAATTACTCTCCGAGTAGTAGCGAGAGAGCAAAGTTTTAATCTTCTAATATTTATATAACTCTTTTGTAAGGGATGAGATCTCTGTCCATAAAATGGCACGTGACGTCTGTACTTCGTAAAATTCAGACGTTTACATTTTTACACCCATTATATTAGCTTGAAGATGACGGATATAAGTCGAAATATTTTGTTAAAATAACTGATAAATTACTCGAATTGTGTCAGTAATAAAAGTTGTGTCAACAATGATAAAGCACTGTTTATTTATTAATGTAGAAAACACAACAGGGCGCGAAAATTAAAAAAAAATAAAGGTTCCTTTTATAGAGCCTCACAAAGAAAAGGAAGGCGAATGTCAGGATTGATATCTGTCGCAATGAACAGATAAGAACGCAAGAATTAGTAACAACTCTTAAGGAATTTTCAGAATTTTCTTTCATTGATGCTGAAGAGGGAGTCAGTGACTTACACCGAAACTTTGGTACCTAACGACCAAGCTGCACGTTCATAACGTCCCATTTTACTTGCATTTTATGGTGGGCACTGGAAAGGTTTCTTCTTCCTAGTGCTTAGGGTTTCCACTCTCAGTATTACAGACAGCCACATTCAATCTAATTACAGCTCAAGCCGTAAGTCTTCTATTCTTTAATCAATTCACTGCTTTCCCCTTCTATGTTACACATCTCAGAAGACTGTGGTTTTAAATTTGTGGAAAGTTTATGCGAGTTCTTGTATTGTAGTTTGTACCACACGAGAACATGTGTAGAATTGCAACCGTGGATATTTATGGAATGACGAGTTTTAATTCTACGTTTTTAAAGGAAATATTACACTATAAAGGGAAACAGGAAGCTGCGCTGAATGCGCCATTTATTGAAGAAACATTGTCGGCAGTAAACTGTGTTTATAAAAGCCACTTGAGCGAGAGTGTTCTAGAAAGAGACCAGAAAGAAGTTATTGGATTTATGGGTTACAAAAGAAAAACTCATAGTAAACTTCACTTTCAAGTTAAAGAGTTCTGTAAGATTTCGCAACGCTTCCGTGTGGTAGATTAGATTTAGGTTTCTTCTAGATTAACAGAAACACCTTCCAGCAAAATTAATTTTAATATGCGAGGTCTATTGCTATGAGGATCCTTCGTGATTGGTCATACTTATTATACAGTATTATATACTATATTATATTGTACATAAAGATTAATATTATATAATACATTATATGAATATATATTATATATTATATGAATGTCCCTCAAGGACTCTAATATGCACAACTGAGTCAGTGGAATAATTTTTATCTGCAGGCATAGGTAGGAATTTGTCATTTTTTTCGGCATGAATTGTACTAATCTGAATGATTCCACGTGCTAACGGTTGTAATGATATTTTAAGGAAGTTTAGAGCAGACAGTACTTTGAATATTAGAATTTCCATGGAGCACAATTTCATGTCGTAAAGAACGGGGCTTTGTTTTTGGTATGGGATCCCGTTACAAGTTGCATGCTCCCAAATTTGCAAAACAATATGCCGTGACCTGACATAACAATAGGCTGGCTCAATTCTGTTTGTCACGACGATATAGCACAACGCGCAGCCGCTGTACAGTTCCTTGAATGGGAAGCAGGACACAACAAAAAACCTTTCCACTTGCTGTCTGATAGAGGGTTGGCACACTATAGCTCGAGGAACGGAAGAGACACGCGACATTTCCAGGCGTATCCATAGCAATATCCATATACCATTGATAACTTGTAGCTTACCGAGTCTTGTATAACATCAACATGAAATGTTGGCCAATCACGTCTCTGGCTATGATTTCCTATAATATGCTTTCAATTGAATTATACTTACACATAATAGCCCTTCAGTTGATTTACACTTAAACATAAAGCTCTAGAAGGAAGCTATAAAATCGCTGTCTTGTTAGAATAAGCGGTGCCACTACATAGGGACAATTTTGACGGCAGTGTTCTACACTACTACACATGCTTATTTATAGACAGTTCTAATGATTTATAAAGACGATTTTATTGCAAAGGCTGTAACGTGGTGTGCATGTCACTCACCATAAGAATGATAAGCTACATCGACATTAATACGGAGTGGACTTCAATGCGTAGACATTTTAAAATAAAAACACTGATGATAACTGCGCTCTTCTGGGTTATTACACAGCGAGCAGTGGTAATTTCTTACCGACGTTTCGGGACAACCTATCGGTCCTTTTTTGGATTCTTGATCCTTGAAAATGGGACCGATGGGTTGTCCGGAAACGGAAGTGTATATCTCCACGCATTACGAACTTCGACAACACATGCACGTGGATCATTTCTAAGAATTGGCCGCTTGACGCACATGTATAATATCCCGTAACCTACCCCGTAGGAGGTTCGGTGGGTACCAGAAGTGGTCTAGGCGTGGTGGCGAGAGAGAAATTTCTGCTCCTTGCCCCCCCTCTACCAAACGACACCGCTTCACATTTTAGGAATACAGTATCTAAACAGTCGTCGCCATGACATCACAACTTGGGTTTATTATGGCATACGAAAGAGACTGCAATTTGTACCTGTTCTGAGCCATATGAATCCAGTTTACAAAACTCCACCCTATTTCTCTGAAGCTTCAAGCCTGAATCAAAGAAATTTCATGGACGTTTATTTAGCTCTTTGAGATCTAAAAATGAGAAACTTGTTGCGCAATACTACCGTAGTATCCGGTGGAGTATTGCTTGTTTTTAAGGTTCCCAGAATTTCTTTAATTGTCCATCTGTTAGGAGCAGAATTTAGATGGAGATGAGTATGGAGCAACAGTCAAATGATACTGACAGGCAAAAGCGTAAGCACTCGAAAAAAAAATTGTACCTGTGCCTCTTTTCCGTTATAAATCTCACAATGAATTGTCTGGAAACTATCCCGGATCTGCGCGATGAGAGGACGAGGAGTAACGGTCTAAAAATGTGAAAGTATTTTGAAGTAAGAACCATCGAAATGTGCCTTTGTGTAGAAGTGATATTATTTGAAAATACTACTCACCAATATTCAAGCACTTTTTTTTTAGTTTTCCAGGCTTTGACTTCTTCTCCTTCTATCAGAAAGAGTATTATGACGAACATGAGTATGGAGCATTTTTGGAATAATACGGAAAAGAGGATAGCGAAGTTCTCGGGGAAAGCACTGTTACAGTGCCATTTTGATTACCAAAATTTTCACTTGAAATGGCTCTGCCGTGAAAGACCGGCTAATAACAACCTGAGCAATGGCACGGCCAAGCAGCTAAAAGAAAAAGGAGTGAAAGCAATTATCTATTCGAGGCTCCACGATTTCCGAAGTTTCCCATCTTCGCCCCTTTGTCCTTCTGGTAAGAGCCCACGTACATGTAGAAGAGTAAGCAGCATTTGTGGAATGATATCGACACGAGAAGAAGTACTCGGAGGGCAAAGCTTCCCAGTACCACTTCGTACAAAAGCTCACCAAGGAAATAACTTTCTATCTGTCAGAGAACACGGTGCTTCTCAAGTGCACTGACTAACCAGTTAATACAGTTAATACCGTGTCTTCGGAAATCGTGCCATTTATGAGAAAACGTGGAAAAATATTGTAGTGCCGGGAAGGCCACAGAAGACAACGTGTCACATGCGCATTGCATGCTGGATACCTAAAGCTACAATTAGACACTCAGAATATATAATACTTATTGCTTTTCCATTGTAACAGTATTTGCACGAACGCGCCTTAATGTTACATTTTACATACATTGCCTGTCTTGCAACTAAGTTCTCCACACTAATTTTAATAAGTTATTTTTATATCCAGTGGATCACAGGTTAGCGTCCTTAAACTGGAAGCAACAGAAAATTTTCTTACACCAGACAAGTATTTTTACATCACATACAGTTGCTGATGTTGAATATCTGTCCAAAAATGAACTTCGAAGTAGTTTTCTAACTAAAGTTCTCCGATTTCCTAAGGAAGGTTACCACGCTTCGCACGTTTGAATTTCTAGTAAGAGCAGCACACTTGCTAATAAAAGAAATTGACTTCCCGCCTATATAGCGAATTTGTGTGTTTTGTATGGTTCTCAAAAAAACAACGATTAATTCACTAAGCAATATTAAGTTACGGGTTTTCATAAGCCGAGGCGGATTTTGTTTACTGGGCGGTAAGAACTGAATTCTTAAGTGTAATAAAGGTTTTAGCCTTTCGGAGATCATTTAATCTAAATTATATTAAAAATTTAGCCCATATGCCACAGAGAAGGGTCTGTAACAGTTAAAAAGATCAGTCGATTAGTGACGCGGTGGGAAATAATAGCATCTTTTTGTGACAATCATATAGAACATACTTATTCACCAAGCAGGATGTCTGCAGATTTTCTAAATGTTGCAGCAGTTGGTGCACATATTTACTACAAGGCTTTAAAAGTTTCATAACCAAAGGAAATCAAAGCGTATGAATTGTCTGTGATAATCTTTGGTATTCGTACGAAGCGTCGCGAAAATTGGTCAGAGGTTAAAAGGCCATGATATTCAGGCATTCACACAGATGCATGGTGATCTCGTAAATATAATTTCTTACCTTAAGCAGAAGAATTAATCATGTCTGAGGAAGTGGAGTGTCACAGCTCCGAATACTTCCGTTCAATGAACCTGAACATGAAATATTATGCGAGAGCTAATAAGGAAAGCTTTTCCTAATCCTGAGAAGTTTCACGGATAGTTCAATAATGTTTCGAGAAGGTATTGAGATGTGCAAGTATGGACTTCAGCAGGAAGAGAAACAGGCTGGCTTTAAACTAATACAAACAGGAAAATACTTTCTTGCAAAAACTAAATTACTAAAGGCTGGGCCGTGTATATTCTTGGAAAACAACCAAGAAATTTATTTTACTTTCGAAAGAATGACTTTAGACTGATATACTAGAAGTACGTTAGTTGGTTCAGGAACTATATCCACGTAACGTGGTCATTCTAGGAGGTGCAGTTGCTTCGTCGCTCAAGCAATTAACTTCCGGATGGTTATTACCTTGTAAAACAGAGCACGCTACTGGCTTATATCCAATTCCGTGAAAAACAGTGTAGAGATCCACATATTTCTTTAAGATCCATTTTAATATTATTCTGTTCCAAGAGCTGAAACAAAATCCAGGAAATCAGAGAACTAAAGCGGATAATGAATAACTCCAGACAATCCGGTAAACCCTTCAGGAAAAAGTCGCCAGAGCATCAACGTATCACGACTTTGTTGGGTTTTCGCGGGTTTCTGTTCTGTTAGTATTTACACAGCTTATTTAATGGGTCTGTCAGCAGCAGCGAGTATAGCGTGTCGAGTAATAGTATTATTGGTGAAGATGAATTACGAATGTCGTGGCGTAACTTGAAGTAATACCATTACCTACTTCTATCACTATTACTACTAATAGTACTACTGCTACTACTACTACTACTACTACCACCACCACCGTTGCTCCATGAAACAGAGACCTTCTTCAGAAGCTAACAGGTCCTCAGCCAGTTAGGAAAAAGCAGCGTTTTGTGGAAGCTGGGGTTTCATTACAGCATTCAGAAAAGCCCACCACATATCACTACCCTGGAACAGATAAATCTAATCCATGTTTCCCCATCATAATTCTTGAAGATTCATTTTTCTATTACCCTCTCATCGACAGTACATCTTCATGAGTGCGATTTTGACTTGTTAGGGCAGTTACCAAATATTTGAACTGTTCCACTCTTTCAAAGCTTCTTTGACAAGCAATCCTGCAATATGACTGAAGACACTGAGAAAAGCCGTGAGAAATCTCAGACATTATTACCAGTATCTGCCCTAAGATTTAAACCCTGGACTTTCCGAATACAAAGGGGCAGCACTATCGTCTGCACCTTGGGTGCGATAAGAGTAAATAATTATCCGCAAATAATTTCAATAGAGTGGTCGTGGCCTGGTTGAATTTACTAACAAGGCACTTACCTGGAGTCACTGAAGAGACCTCGAAAGGTTGAAATTCGAAACGGGCACCTCCCAAATTCAGGAAAGAAGCTTTACCACTTGAAATACCTTGCTCGGTACTTAGGTTCCATTTACACGAACATCATTATTGTGTAATAACAGTGAGCAAGACCGGTCTTAACCGTTTTCTGACTGTGAAGATTCGTTGCTGAGTGCAAGAGAATGTATGTTCAGTAACCCGGAAGAGATTCCTCTGTTGAGTGTACGTCGAGTAATGCAATTTTCGACGGAAAAGAACCATTATAATGGTGTTTACTTTTCCCCATATTTTATCTACCCTAAGCTTAAGCATAAAACCACAATATGTTCTCTGACAGACACCAAAATTCATCTTTTTTCCTAAATAAATGTAGCCTCGCTGTAGTAGATATTTTCCATCAGTCAAAATCTGATTAAAAATTGCTGTATCTTGTTTCGCAGTCGATATTTAACAAAGAGACGCGTATAAAATTTTGGACGAATGACTTGAGTCTAACTGAATTTTGGAAATGCTACGCATAGATGCTAGGATATATAGAAATGTGTCTTAAAGGGCTAAGTAGCTAGGATGACATCTTTCATTCAGTGGCTGTAGTCTGCACGCTAGTAGCCGAGGAGTATTTTTTTCATTCTCAGCAGGAACAAGTAGTTTTCCTCTTTTTCGAAGCATCCAAACAAAATCTAAGGCCCACTTGGCTTCCTATTCAGTGGCACCGATGGCTACAGTATTTCCTTGGGGTAAAGCGCTCGGAGAATGAAGCAGACCACCCACCTGAGTCTAGTGTCGAGGTTAAGATGAGTGGAGCTTCAACTTCACTCTTCCCTATTTCGTCATGGCGTACACAGAAAGACTTTAATTTTACCTTTATTTGTTCGTTAGTTTTCATCATTTTCTTTATTTTTCGAAAGAGTAGTGGAAATTATGGATAAGATAATGATATTTGTGTTTTCATAAAAGGGGAAAATTTGTTTGACCAGTTGAGCAGCTGCCAGATTCTGATGGAAACCTGACAAAATGGAGTTATAACTGGAGGCCGAAATATTGTGCTAAAGACCAATATGTCTAGAAATGAAATAATCCTGTGCAATCTAAGTGATTAAGCGGTTAATTCTGGTACGCTGTTGCGTATATTTGTGTCAGGTGAGTACGAATTTTGGTGTAGGTCAAGAATTATAGCATTCGGCCGTTACCCACGTATTCTCTGTGACGCACACAGCCAGACGTGTAAAAATTCAGCCGTTTGTGGTCAATGGAAATTTTGACCTCACTTCTTGAACAGCCCTACGTGACAAAGCACACAGTGATTTGTATTACTGACAGTATCTTCCAGCAGGCTGACAAAGACATGTGCAGTTCTGGAAGTGGTACGGGTGCAAATGATCGAATTTTCAACAGATATACTACCTATGCAACCCAACATTACTGAATCTATTATTTATTCAGCCCGACAAGCTTCATTCTTAATACCAGTTCAAGGTTAGGTATATTATACAATTGCTTCAGCCATTGGTTGTACTTTACGAAAATTGATTTTACTTAAAGTTTTGTAAAATCTCACGCACATACTTTATAATTAATAAATACCCATCTTTATATCAAGATTTAATTATAATATAAATCATATAATTTTTATTCCTCACTTGTTCAGATATACATCGCCATAAAATATATAATTACCTATATTTATTCTTTTTATTAATATTATATTCCAAATATTTATTGGAGTTAGAATATCTTATTCTGTCGTGTTGTTTTGGCCGCATCTTCACTACGCCATTAAAGACGTCGTATGCGGAAACCACATCTGTCCGTCTGTCTGTCTGTAACCTGTTATCAGCGAATCAAGCGCTTGCCGAAGGTGCAGTTCTTTTAAGAGAGGTGTTGAGCAAGCGCGAGTTTTGTAAGAATGGGCTCAGTGAGAGTCAAATTTTAGTTTTCCATTCGTAATGTCTTAATACTTATAGAGATATTTGGGTGAATTTCCGTGTAGACTACCCACAAATAACACCGTTGATCAGTTGTGAGTTTCAAGAAATTAGCTGCAATGAAAACCGAATGTATTTTACTTCAGGTCTACATGTGATATTGCCTGAACTTTCCATATTTTTCATCGATTTGTGTTAAAATTCCGTACATGATGTCCAAAATACTATTTTTAGTTCCTGCGAGTGTGTAAACGGTATAGAACATCCATCAAAGTGTGCGGCGTGTTTGTGAGTAGGTCTACCTCTAAATAGACCAAGAACTTTTCCTTACACATAGGCTATATTCCAGTTAATTATTCCCTCATCATCCTACAATCGACAATCTATACTACACAACTCTAACTCCAAAGCCGACTTTAAACCCCTTTATTATTATTATTATTATTATTATTATTATTATTTGCTATTTTTATTTCCCTATTATTTACTTCCTCCGTCCCCATAGGTCGCATTCCAATAGGCTTATTCATTAAAAATTATATTCCATGTCTTTACAAGCGAGCGATACTATTATGCGGTAATTTTTCACCATAGGACTTCATTATTACATTTCATATTGTAGTTTTCTGTGAAGCTCGGAAAACATGTCCCATTGTTTCGGAGGAGAATAAATCAACTAAAGGTTGGGACAGGGTATCCTCCTCAAGGGTAGTAACCACTTTCCAGCCAACATGATTTCTTGTATCTGCGGTCTGTACAATAGTATTATCATGAAATTTAATGGTATAGTTTCGAATTATTGGACGACAGTGCATTGCAAAGGACGTGGAAGGAAGGTATCATGACGTACTTCAAGGTACTTTCGCGATATTTGGCGGTAGGTTCTGAAGAAAATTGCAAATGATAGACCTACCCTGACTGAGATTCAAACCGGAAACGCCTGAACGTAAGTCAGAAGCGTAACCGTTTGCCTTATACTACAAGTCCACGATATAAATCTTCACCTCATACTTCACACAGAAACTGCCTCATCAAGGACGAGCGGTTAACAGCTGCACTCATTATTTACAGGTCTCCACGCTCTCGGCGTTCTCTGCAGGGCACCTCCGACTGTTAGGCTCGAAGTGCAGTAACGACCAGGAGTGTCTGGCCGATGTGACCTACAGCCGCTGTCAGACAGGGCGATGCTCCTGTCTGCCTTACTACGCAGAGTACAACAAGACGATGTGTGTTCAGTGTGAGTAAACCGCATATGGCTGGGTATGAGTCTTCTAAGACGTGACACAATATAGTCTGGCAGACCTTTACTGACCTTTCGGAAGAAGGCAGATTGTGATTTTCCCTCATGTTAGAAGTTAGATACTATATCTGTAACAAAGATGTAAATTTATTCCTACGCTTGCAGAACCAATCCATGGAGACTTACGTATGAGTGGAAGTATAGCTCCACGAGACTTAATCTCGAAACTAGATGGAGATTTGTTATCAAGTTCACGCCTCAGCCTATTTATTGCTTGAGAAAGAGCCCCGATCTCCTGTGAATATGGGGTTGGGTGTACCAAAGAAATTGTATGGAAGCTGTGCAGAAGAGAAATATCTTCTTCTCAGCCATGTATGTAACCCCGAATCCGCGATTTTGCATACCATTACCTAGTCACTGTACTGACTGAGCTATTCAGCTTCATTAACACGACTGCAGATAGCAGTGCCTACCCTCTACTTATGTTGTTTGACTAAACTAATTACCACCATGAACCAGAGTTTCTTGAGATGCCAATGTTCTCTCAGTTATATTCCCCGCATTTTATGGAAAGCGAAATTTTTTTACCGGGTTGACTACATCCTATGTATGATCTCTTTTTTGCGTCAGACAAATCCAGC
>Ga0123357_10005023_pt1 | contig 15736 bp, 10 predicted proteins | sample TergutEmb28metaG_FD_89873 | JGI IMG/M metagenome (GOLD analysis project Ga0123357, IMG submission 89873) | Embiratermes neotenicus P4 segment gut microbial communities from Petit-Saut dam, French Guiana - Emb289 P4 | ecosystem: Host-associated > Arthropoda: Insects > Digestive system > Gut ... | reverse complement strand
TTTCAATCTGATAATGTTCCCTAACCTCTGGCTCATTAAGCTTCCTCAAGTTAAATCTTTGCCTATCAAACCTCTGTGCGGCCTGTTTACCCACTGCTGATCTCTCCTTAACTTTTGCAATCACCAGATAGTGATCTGTATCACAGTCCGCTCCCCTAAAACTTCGCACATCCAGTATACTCGAATGCCATCTCCTATCTATCAATACGTGGTCAATCTGATTGTGAGTCTTACCATCAGGGGATGTCCGTGTGTATTTATGAATGTTCCGGCGAGGGAACATCGTGCTCTTAACCACCAGATTTTTGATGTGGCGAAGTTAACTAGTCTAACTCCATTATCATTACTATCCTGATGGAGACTATCCTGTCCAATTGTTGGCTTGAAATTATTCTCTCGCTCCTAGTAACATTTTCATATGATATTTCGAGAAGTGATCGAACACCTGCTCTAATTTCGCATAAAAAATATCTTTTGACAACTCACTTTTTTCCTCACTTGGTGCAGGCACCTTTACAACAAAGTTATTACGCCAGCGACCTCTCAGCACTATATATGACAACCTATCGCTAACAAACTCTACTCTTTTCACTGCTGATACTATTCTACGGTTTACAAAAAACCAGTTCCCAATTAATTATTTTCATTTCCTTTCCCGTAGGAAAAATCCTAATCCCCTTCTCTTACTGTGCCCCCCTTGTCCCACCTGACCTCCTGCACACCCACTACATCTAATTTATATCTCCCTAATTCCCTCGCTGCTGCCTTAATGGACCCTGCCCTGCCCTGCCCCTAATTTTCTGCAGCACCTCATTCCCAGTTATGTATTCACCATACTTCAGTCATCACTACCACTACCACCACCACCACCACCACTTTCATAATCATCATCAGCAGCATCATCATCATCACCACCACCACCACCACCACCACCACAACAACCATCATCATCTTCTTCTTTTTCTCGTTCTCCTTCTCCCCTCTTCCTTCCCCTCCTTTTATTCTTTTTCTTCTTCTTCTTCTTTTTCTTCTTCCTAATATTCCACGTACCTATTTTCATACCTCTTTGTATGTTGCGCGATGATTCCCCTAGAAACATTCCCCCCCCCCGAGATCCGAGTGGTGGAGTAGTTTACCTCTGGATTGTTTTGTCTCCAGAGGAATCATCCCGCCTGTGAGTGTTTCTGACCATTTGTTTTTACAGGGAGGGGTTTTTAGCACCTCGCCCAACCCCCAAGCTGGAGGACCACCCCTCGTCGGCTGTCCGCGACTGCTTATTCAATTTATTCGCAGATACCCTCCGCTGGAGTCAATAATTACTGCCGAGCACACTCCAAACTATTCTTCGGTCTCATTTTCTGCGCATTGCATCCGTTACAGCGTCCAAACAGCGAGCAGATTGTATTACAGAAACACTTCTCGCTTGTGCCGGAGAGGCACCCTTACAAGGGCGAATCGTGTTGCCATTTGTGTTGCTTCTGACGTTTAACAGTCGTCACAGGCCTTCGAAATGGGCCATAACCTTACACTACAGATTTACATTTCACATTCATTGTTGTATCACAATGATAGTTATCTTACTACTTAATTACGCTTTTATTTTTTGGGGCAACAGCCCCCATTGGGCCAGGGCCTCCTCATTCACGAGGTTTCTAGATTACAAACAACGACGCACCACAGTCGGTAGGACTCCTCTGGACGAGTGATCAGCTCGTCGCAGAGACCTCTACTTGACGACACACAATACTCACAACAGACAAATATTCATGCCCCCGGTGGGATTCGAACCCACAATCTCAGCGGGCGAGCGGCCGCAGACCTACGCCTTATACCGCGTGGCCACTGGGACCGGCCTAATTACACGTTACGACACTAAAATATACGGGTAATTGGAGGTGTAGTTCCACACATTCTTGGTTGTTCGAAGTTGTTCGTTCCGAAGAATATGTAGCTATGGTGACAAACGAATAGGATTTGAGTACGGAGTACTGGTGGGATTATAGTGAGGGAGATAACGATGTTGCGAGAAAATCTGTTCCTGTAGTAATCTGTCACATGGAATGTCCAGTGGTCGCAGCCGGAGTGCTCTGTCTGGGATCGGCGACTAAGCGCATGCGCTCTGACGGAGCCTACGCCCGTTCTTCACGCTTGCACTAGACAAGACATGAGTGGTCAACAGTGTGCGAAAGAGCTTGTGGTAAGTATTGAGTGTGGCGTTGGACAACCTTTGCAGGCAGTTCGGACAAATTTTTCGTGCTAGGATGCGACGTCAGCAACAAATATAGCACTATAGTGAATGGCCTGCGTGATTAGCAACTACAAGGCGAGAATTTTACGTAGTAGTCTAAAACGGTAGTACAATTAGAGTGAATATCATGATTTAAATTTATGGTGCAGAGAGCTTACTGCGACAATGCTAGTCGTGTGTCCATAAAAAAGTACACAATAAATTGAAAAGTGATGTCAGTATCCTGTAAAACTCACACCTCCCCAGTACCTTACCAGTAACCCTGAACTCACAACGTTATGAAATTCTCGCCAACCACACGATAGTCCCATACCGAACAAATGTGCAGGTACTTGCGCACAAAGCAGTTTTATTCCTGTCCAATGGGGAAGAAGAAATGGATAGAAAAAGGCGTAGGAGGAAAAGATGGCGTAAAAAACGCCAAGGAATTTACCGACGAAGCCAGTATTTTGGGAAGTACAAAAGGTTGTACGTGATATAACGCCACAATATCGAACAACGTGATTGAATAATTAACAGTTCTTCTTTGTATACGAAGGGCTGGACGCCGTTGATCTGATGGAAGTGTTATGTTGGTTGTCAATAGTTCCTCCAGGCATCTTCCGGGATAGAAATTGTAAATAAGACATCAGCACTTCACTCCATATCTTCTTCTCCAATGGACCATTCCCCTACTGTCCTATCATTCCAGCGCTATGCAGTCTGCGACACAGACTGTCGTTTCATAAACCATGGCTAAATAAAGAAGAAATGAGGGTACAAGGCCAGGTCTGAAAGGAGTGACGAAGAGAAAGATGTTAAATCTTCCTCAGGATTTGAACCTCAGCTTTGTAGCCCGTAGCGAAACATATAATACTTACTGGTACCACAGCTCTATTACTCATCATATTCTAATAAAAGGAAGCAGAAAAGAAACCAAAAGAAGGGAGTTCGTGTATAGAGATACAATGAATGTGGAACATGAAGTGTACGATTATAGCAGTAACAATTGGAGTCACCATAATAGTAACAACAGTTTTAAATAAAAATTTGAAAGCCATACCAGGAAAACATTCAATACATTCACTACAAAAAGACAACTGTACGTGGAACATCACACACACACACAACACTGAAAGTACTGCAGTCTGAAACCTACAGCCTGAGCAGTGGGGATCACCGTTGTTTCGAGAGAAGAAGTACCTTGGGGAAAAGGCCTGTTGCAAGAGACAACGAAATAATAATAATAATAATAATAATAATAATCCCAACAGCAACAGCCATACACGGCCCATGGCGTGGCGGTCACAAAATACATCATTCCCTGAAGCTACGTCTGAATCACTGATAGCGGTCTACGGCAGACCGCGCAATGAGTTTGACCGCGTTCATTGTAGGTGCGCCGATTAATTTCTCGGAACTTGGGGTCAACTCGATTACAGCACTCTGCATAAGGACGTACTTGCAACAATAAAAGCGAATGAATTCTACAAAGCACCTGTCATTCATGAGACATTTGCATAATAAACCTCTTCTCGCGTCACTGTACCACTTGATGGTACAAGCTAGTCCAGAAAGCCTTGTAACACGGAGTATTTGTTTTACACCAAATTTTTGCTTTATTTGTTTAAATATAAATCAGCTGACAGCCGAATGAAGGTTCAGTACCAAAGCTAGTCACTGGGCTCTAAGTTCTCCCATTCCGATGGTTATTATGTGTTTCAAAGTGATTAAAATCAGTTAATTACTATTAAACAGAATTTTCCCAATGGATGAACAGAGACGAAATGTTTGGTTCTCACACCAGTAATTAAAAATTTGACCGATTTCTCGTGTGTGACGTCGTTTAGTCTGGTAGATACCGAAAGCCCAGTGTATTTCTGCCAGCGTAAGCAGTACCCTGAAGTACTATAGACATTTACTAAATATATTTATACAAATTGTAACTCGAACGTTCTGTGTATATCTAACAAGATTCGCTTAGTCACATATACCTTCTTAAATTTAGTGTCTGCACTAATTAGCTCACGTAAAACATTCATTTTAAGGGTGTGAAGATGGCGAGATATACAAAGGAAATGCCCACTTTTATTTTGTACTTGATTTAACGACGCTATGTGTACATAAGTCTACACGTAGTCAAATTTTGGAATGAAGAATGAGTAATGAATTGAAAAGAATATTCAAGTCTTCTGGGATGTCTGCGTCTGTGGGTAAAACGTTACCCACGTTTCAAACGCACGAAACCTCCGAAATTTTCTACCCAAAGACAGCATAACACCCCACAAGATAAGAGCATTCAGCAAGTCCACTGTGATAACCTAACATCCAGCAATTTCAAAGAATGTGATAAAAAAAGCAATTTTGTCGTAACTTGCACTGTCCCGAGATGGCCTGTATGACGCAGCAAAACCACAAGGAAGCTCAGTTAGTGTAGCTGGGGTCTAAAGGGAGTTATGAAAATGGGACGTCTCAGATACGAGGAAGGAGCGCTGCTCACCATTCGGCGACGTCCGGTATGTTTACTTCATACAATGGGCTAACCGTAAAACAAAGCAGCTGCGAGAGGACAATATTAGCCTTGCCAGATCCGTCAGTCTGTCCGCATGGGACAGAGATTCGCCCACCAGACGAATTTGCGTGACAAATTTGGAATTTTTACTAAACGGTTTTGGTATATTCCGATTGTGATTACAATCGGAAACAAATTGGTAACGCGTTTTGCATGAAAGCTTCTGCACATTTTTAAAATATCTTGTCTTTTTTTATTTTTAAAGTTGAGACATGCTGCTTTTCTGTAAGGTGTTAAACGAGGTCGAAGAAAGAACCTTCGATCTAAAGATATGGTCATTTAGGTGACAGGTACGATATATAGACTTTTACGAGAAAACGATATTTACCGATCGTAAAACAGTGGCTAAGGTACAAATGTTATTTCACATTTCATGTTTTGTAACGCGTTAGAAAACTGCATTTAAAATACTCTCATTTCAGTGTTTTTCTTGAAATTATTCACAATTTGAAATCTAGGGATAACAAAACAGCGAACTTCCAGAAGTGTTACGCCTTAAAATATTTCGCAGCTCATTTCGGCGTGCAAAATCCCATATAACTTCAGAGCGTCTGGAATTATACTGTTGTACTGGAGTCTCAGCTGTTTCGTATTTGTACACGTCATTGTGCTGTGCTTTCATGAAATAATATCCGTCTGTTGTGCTATGACTATCCGTTCTGTACTTCCATGAAGCTGCACACTTGACTAACTGTACTTACCTTTTGTGGTAAATATGCAAGAATAAGCACGTAGCTTGCTGCTTTACGCATACCTACAAGTGTGATACGAACCACGAAAATAAAAATTTCTTAGGAGAAAAGATATGTAAATTTCACAAATCTTTACGAACAGCATTTCACCTAAAAATATATATACCAGATTATACAGGACGTCGGTAAGTGAGTTTTATGATTCTAATATCGCACTACCCACAGCACGTTTAAAGTGCACTTGAAGCACTGGATTACCCAAAAGTCAGTTACCCTTTGAATATTTTGATGTCAATATATTAGGCCAGTCAGTTTGTGAAATGATATTACATAGCTGTGAGTTGCGCATTGTGTACTTACAAAACGTTTGTAGATTTAAAAAGTAGCATAGAAAATTACAACGTATTTCAATGTGTTATTTTTTCTGGCCGGTAGACCTCACTTTCGGCCACTCTATATATACAAGACTGCAAAATAAAAAAAAAATAAAAAATTAGACCTACCTTTTATATCTCAGTCTACTTCGCCGCTAAGTAGAGCTAAATGTATTAGCTAAAACGGTGTGCAGGTCAAAAGAGGAGTTTTAGCGTCGAGCTAATTTTGTAAATAATTTTAAAATAACTGTTATGTAAAATTCATGCTTCAATTTGTTAACGTTTGATCATAGTATGTGAATGACGTAAATGACGGTAATACAGCAAACATATTTCACGTTTTGTGTGCTCGGCATTAAACATACTTTATATTGAAGGTAACAGCTGAGGTTAGGGGTAGAAAATAACGTAATTGCTTGAGGATTGTGTCCAGTGCAGGTCTGTGGCCTTCTAAATGCTGAAATTATTGCTACCAAACAAGTGCCACGTGCCAGCACTTACTGAATAATACTTGCTTAATTAAACACATACATTAATACTGTCTATTGTACGGTCGGAAGCAGGACATATTCTGTACGACGAAATACATATTTATGTTCAACGGAAGTTCTAGAAAATTGTAATTCCTGAAATCAAATGGTGGGGAAAAGGGCAATTTCTCGCAAATCCGATTATTGTGCCACTGAATTCAATTTTGCTATGTTGTGAATATGTATAATTACAGTCGATACACGAGGTCAAAATAATACACTGAATTTTCCACTGCCCTATGAATTTGGGGATATGCCTCTTTTTTTAACTAGCAACTCTGCACGTTAATAACATTTCGTTAAGTAAAGTTGTCCCTGTTCTTTACCCATCACCCTGTGAACGAGTACAGGACTACAGAGTGTTTCAGGAAGAAGTACCATACTTCGGAAGAACGTTCCTGAAATTAAATTACATAGATATAACCAAAAATGCCTTTGTTTCAAATTGAAAGTTTACGGAGATAATGGAGAGATACGTTTTAAAGGTTTAAGTCCTGAAGCTTTCGCGGCGACAGAATTCCATAAAATCTTCTCGGGCAGACAGTCGCGTCAAGTTCAAGAAGATATTATTGAAGAGTTAAAGAATGAGAACTATTAGATATTTATTGATTATAAAGTACTGCATATTAAACCCATGACGAATTTGTAGTTCCTGTAATATTAACACTAGTTTTAACATCTAATGAACATACGAGTGACACAAAACATTAAGTAATAAAAACTCACGTCATTTGCATAAAAATCGTGTTTGGAGTTCCAGAATACCTTATGTAGCTCACTCGCCTCCGCGTGGAATGGCTTGGCTATCGGCTCAAGGACGGACTTGTGCAGTATACGCAAGCAAACCACAGCTATTGTCGCGTCACGCTCGTACCCACTCAACTCTGGCTTAAGGTACGTTACAGGTGTTCTATATGTGCACCCTTTGTGATTCTACAAACATCAACACGATAATCGAGTTCGTTCCGAACTGTTTGTAGCATGGCAGCGGTGATGATTCCAATGGCGGTTCTGATTCGTACCTTCAGTTCCGTGATACTTGCGGGAAGAGGAGGAACGTAAACCTGATTCTTGACGTAACCCCGTAGAAAGAAATCACATGGGGTTGCATCTGGAGAACGAGGTGGCAAGTTGTTAAAACCCCGACAATCATTTCGAATAACCCTGTATTGATTTAGGCTGATTAACCTAAGGAACGTTCTCTCGAATAACGGCAGGTTCTCCCTGAAACAACCTGTATAATACGTTAAGTCCGCAAAGTTTATTACGGAAATAATAAATCCACATTACAAGCACGTAGCAGTTTATGAATTACAGAATAAACGGCAGCAGTCTGTTTAAACTACACTTTACTTTTTTTGCTTGCGTAAGGATTTCGGGTGAAAGTGCGGATGAACATAGATAACAGTGATGATCATGATCAAATTTATGATCACAATCAAAGTAAGATTAGTTATGAAATCTGTACTAAGAGAATACAAGGGACAACATCATTACAAGATGCGTAGTTTTATTTACGATTTATAAACTGCAATGACTGAATATAATTAGTATTCTAGCCGACTAGTGACCATGTTGGATCACCGGCGAGTCCCTGTGGTATTTGATGTGGACGAAGTGACACTTCGACCGGTTTCTCTCCTATTGCATTCGTCTCCGCCTGTCAGTATTATCCTGCGTATGCTTTGAAGTTGTACTTCACTGAATGAACACCAATGTTAAATAACATTAGAATTGACAGCATCGTTAAATAAAGCACTTCTCTGCATGTTTCGTAGGATGACTGCTTATTGTGTAAGTTCAGAAATCAATCTAAGGTAATAATTCTATAAGGATATAGCAGTCATAACACAACTATATTATCAGGTGTGTATAACTTATCAACATCAACTACATGTTTCGGCCAATGCTGCTGTGGTCATCATCAGGTTGGATACGATTTTTCACAGAAGCAATACAGATCTGATATAACACAGAAAAATTATTAGTATTAGTGCAGGTAAGGGGAACGAGATCTCGTTTTACATAAATTCGGGGGGCGTGTGTGCAGATGGTAAAGAACCATTCATATAACACAAGGAGGATGACGCTCCTTGAAGTTCAGAAATCAATAATTCAGCTGTTAATGGGTTCCTTCGCATAATGAAACGTAGTATAAACCAGGTTATCACTAAAACGACGGGCTGTCCAATTAAGTCAGAAATTACGACGTACGTTTCTGCCAAAATCATGGAGCTTATGTTTACATAATGAGCAGAATTATCATCATTAAGGAAGGCAGAACATAAACTGAGTTGTTTTGGCTGTGCTTACAGATAGCTATTTCTCAGTCCATAAATGAAATCCTTCACATTTAGTATAAGAATTTGATAAACTATGAACAACAAAACACTTTTACAAAGCGTTCGATAAGTATATATTGAAGCTGCCCGTTCCAGGTTCGAATCGGGGAAAAGTCTTCCTTGAGATGTAAGGGTTTTATTTAAAGCACATATAATTTTTTTAAGTGTTGCGTCGGCAAGTCAACGTTTGTTCTGCTCACTCTGTTAATTCCGCCTTGGGATCTCCGCTTAACAACCGTTACTGCAGGTGTGCGGGGATCGTATTGCAGAATGAATGTCAGGTGGCCAGCAGAGTAACTGACGTTTGTGGCGAAAATTTCATCCACGGAAACATTTCGGAAGTATCAAGCCAGCGAGCAGGATGTAAGCTTGTGTGCTCTGGCAAACATTAAGTAGTTTGGCTTCAATACAAGAGACTTTTTTCTGTAACTTCGAAATGGCGTATCTTTTCTGTCGTCTCCACCCCTGTAGAACATCAGCTTTGTACTCGAATAGGTCTCGGATTGAAATGTCGGCCCGGAGATCGGTTATTCTAAAGTTTTGGGCTTCAGTCCCCTCAGGCAAATTCTGGAGCATTAGTTCACATTAAGAAATGGTTGCTTCCTTCCGCATTCTATCTGCTGATAATCCTAGCATTTAATATCCTATAACCTTAGGTGCTAAAGTATCATCAAATTAAGTGTGCTAGGACTGTACATCCTGGTGATCAAACAAAAGTAATTAATGCGTGCACAGACACGGAACATACAAAGTTACTAAATGCCTCTTAATAACAACCTCTATGCACAAGAAATCGGCTTAGCAACGGCAGCCCCTGCTTCTTCTCTTTTAGCAGAAATTTTTAGTTTTTAGAATACACAGAAATGCTTATGATATATTATATAAATATATTGTACAAATATATTGCATAAATATCACGTTCGGTTCTTTCTATACATGGATGATTTGTTTTTAGTGTACGATGACAAGAACACACTCAAAGGAGTCTAAATTCAAAGAATTAGAAGAGAAACAGAAATTTACTTTGAATGAATAAACGAATTCCAAAATTCTCTTTTAGTTTAAAAGTTTACAAAACAATTGGCATTTTGGAATTCTAAATATTCCGTAAACCAACGCTCAATGACGGTATCACGCCACCTGATTCATATCACCCTCCGCAACACTAATTGGCAGGTATTAGTTTCCAAATAAATTAGGTAAATCAATCCCATTATATGCCTGGACAGGCCCAGAAGGTTCCAGGAGGTTGAGGTTCCCAGTTTTGAAGACATTCGGCACATAAAGTTTGTAAGGTTTTCAGTCCTACGCACCGGAGGCCTTTACCCTCAGCAAATATTCCTGGTACTCATTTCTGTTAGAGGCTGAGTCAACCCCAAGGCCATAGTGCGACCGGAAGGATTATGTCAATGAAAAATTCCAATGACACAATCAGGAATCGAACCCGCGACCTTCCGAGTTGTAGCGCAGTGCCTCAACCAACTGCGCCACAGCGTACCACTTTCCTTATAACTAGGCATGTAAAATATCAGCTAGTCACGTAGAATACAGTTAAGTAGACTTAACCCTGAACATCGTCAACAACAACTACTGTGCACAATGTACTGAGTACGATGTTCAAGAAGAATAAGATATATAAAATTCTAATGAAGTAGAAGCAATAACTAAGCAAGAATGAGCAAGAATGAGTGCAACACGTTTTGCTATCATGCGGCAGTTGAGTTATTATGAGACCTCGTGTTTTGGAAAATCCTGTACTAAAAGTAGGCCCAGATTATAAGCATTTGCCCCTCATCCAAACTTTTAACTTCACACGGGTCGCTGAAATTGCGTAATAGCCAAAACGCTTATGCGAAAGTTGGTGTTATGCAATCGGCTTTCACTTATCCATCATTCGCGCTACAACCAACTGGCGTTAAAGAAACGCGTAATAGCAGGACTGACTGTATGCGAAAATTGCATGCTTGGGTCCTGAAATAACCTACACCACAAAATTGTTCAATAACAAGAATGTTAACTTAGTCTACAACACGAACATTACTACAGGAAAATTCCTGAAACAAAGACGACAAAACCATTATCCATTCAAATGTAACTGTTTATGTAATAAGCAAGGTCCAATGCTTCCTGCTGCGTATATATACATTGGACAAACTGACAGACCGTTTGTCACTAGATTTAAAGAACACCATAATGCCTTCAAGATAAATTCGGGGCAATAAAAATGTGTTGAACACATGTAGGAAGAAAATCACTCCTTCACAACTATGGAAAATATAGTGGCCACAATACCGAAAATAAAAAATGGAAGACACTTAAAAACAGCTACAAAATTCCATATTTACAAACACCCAAACTTTGTATCCAGCTGAATGGCAAACATAAACACTTTAAAAAACAGTTTTGGATGTAGTCGCGTAATTAATATATCTATATAGACATCAGATCCATAATATTCACCAGCAACCACAAATACATGCCGGGGTACAACCAGCCACTGATGCTGGCATGAAATAAAAAATTTATTATAAAAACTTCGTATTTTACTTGAGCCTTTCCAAGAGTAGTGCTGAATTTTAATACGCACCTGATTTTAATCCTTATATTTCAAAATAGCGCGTAAGAATTGTTCATATAGTACACCATTTTTCCTTCTTATATATTACTTGTTTCGTTCTGGAAAACGCAGCTATAAAACACAATATGACTTCAAAGAAAATTAATTATTATAACCGTAATTTTAGATTACCTTTGAATTTAAGTTTTACCCAGTTACCTTTATATCATTACGGGTTACGTTTTTAACAGATTAACATAATTACTTGACCTAAGCAACGGAAAAGGGAAGAGAGATTTTGTACACGAAATGTTAGGGGCCTGTAAAGGGCAGGTGCAATTACAGCAGCAGCCAGGGAATTAGCAAAATATAAATTAGGTTTACTAGGTGTAAAGGAGATTAGGTGGGACAAAGGGGACAAGGTCCGAGCAAGGGATTAACATTTTTTCTATGAAAAAGGAAAAGAAAATCGTCAATTGGGAACAGAACTTGTTTACACCACAGAAAAGTATCAGCAGTTAAGAGACTAGAGTTTGTTAGCCATAGGGTGACACATAAAGTTCTGAGAGGTCGCTGGTGTAATATCATTGTTCTGAATGCGCATGGACCAAGTGAGGAGAAAAGTGTTTATTCATAAGACCGTTTTTATTAAGAATTAGAGCAGGTATTTTTTTTATCATTTCCTAAGTACCATTTGAAAATTCTATTACGAGATTTTAATGCAAAAGTGGGGAGAGAGGATATTTTTAAATCGACAAACGGCAATGAGAGTCTACATCAGGATAATAGTGATAATGGTGTTAGAACAGTACACTTTGCCGCCTCGAAAATTCTAGTTGTTAAGAATACGATTTTCCCGCACCGAAACATTCATAAGTACACCTGGAACTCTCCTGATGGGAAGACTCACAACGAGATTGATCACTTGTTAATAGATAAGAACGGTAATTTACAGGGGACCTAATTGTGATACAGATCACTGTCTGGTGCTTACAAAAGCTGGGGAAAGATTGGTAGTAAATGTACAAGCATCACAGAAGTTTGATGAGGAAAGATTTAATCTCAGGAAGCTAAATGATCTGGAGGTTAGAAAACAGTATCAGATTCAGATCTCAAACAGGTTTGCAGCAATGGAGAACTTAAATGTTGACGAGGACATAAATAGGACTTGGAAGAGTATCAAAGAGAACATCAAACCTTCAGCTAAAAACAGTCTAGGTCTGCACTAATTGAAGCAGCATAAAACATGGTTTGATGACGATTTTTAGGTATTTTAGATCAAAGGAAGCAGACTAAAATGCAGTGAGTACAGGATCAAAGCGAAAACAATGCAGATAATCTAAACAATACAAAGCGTGAAGCTAGCAGACATTTCAGGAAAAAGGAAGGAGTACCTGAAACTAAAATTGAGGAACTTGAAACTAACAGTAAGATCAAAAATACTAGGGACTTGTTTATGGGCATCAGTGACTTTAAGAAGGGTTACCAGCCTAGAAAGAATATAGTAAAAGATGAGAAAAGTGATATGGTTGCAGACTGCCACAGTGTTTTGAATAGGTGGATCAACCATTTCTCCCTGCTATTGGATGTACATTGGGTTAGTGGCGTTAGGCAGACAGAAATACACACAGCAGAACCATTAATGCCTGAGCTGAGTGTCTTTGAAGTTGAGATGACTATTGAAAAGCCAAAAAATCACAAATCACCAGGTATTGATCACATCCCAGCAGAACTGATTAAGGCAGGGGGTAGAACAATTCGCTAAGAGATCCATAAACTTATTTCTATCTGGAATAAGGGGGAATTGCCTAAAGAGTGGAAGGAGTTGATCATTGTACCTATCTATAAGAAGGGCGATAAAACAGATTGTTGTAACTATAGGGACATGTCATTTTTGCCAACTGCGTACACAGTTTTTCCCAACATCCTGCTCTCAAGGTTAACTCCATATGCAGAGGAAATTAATGGGGACCATCAATGTGGATTTCGACGCAACTGGTCAACTACTGATCGTATATTTTGCATTTGTCGAATAATTGAGAAAACATGGGAATACAATGAAGCAGTGTCTTATCTTTTCATGGACTTCAAGAAATAATATGATTCATTTAGGAGGGAGTTCTTGTACACTATTCGCATTGAGTTTGGTGTCCCCATGAAACTGGTAAGGCTCATAAAAATGTGTCCTAATGAAACCTATAAGAGAGTCCAGGTAGGAAGCATTTTTCTGACATGCTTCCTATTAGTTATGAGTTGAAAGAAGGAGATGATTTATCACCTTTGTTCTTCAACATCGCTTTAGTGTGCGCCATTAGGAGGGTTCAGGTAAACCAGGATAGCTTGAAATTAAATGGTACACATCAGCTTCTAGTTTATGCTTATGATGTTAATATACTGGACGGAAGTGTACATACTACAAAGACAAACGTAAAAAATTTAGTAGTTGCCAGTAAGGAAACTAGTCTAGAAGTAAATGTTGATAAAACTAAGTACATGGTCATGTCTCGAGATCAGGATGCAGGACGAAGTCACAGTATGAAGACTGATAATAGTTCCTTTGAAAGGATGGAAGAGTTCAAATATTTGGGAAAAATCTTAACAAATCAAAATTCTATTCAGGAAGAAATTTAGAGCAGATTGAAGTCAGGGAATGCTTGCTATCATTCCGTGCAGAATCTTTTGTCTTCCAAGTTTATTAACCAAAACTTTAAAGATTAAGACAGAACTATAATTATGTCCGTTGGTATGTATGGGTGTGAAACTTGGTCGCTCACATTGAGGGACGAACGTAGACTGAGGGTGTCGAGAATAGGGTGTTGAGAATATTTGGGTCTAAGAGGGACGAGATAACAGCAGAGTGGATAAAACTACATAATGAGGAGCTTAATGATCTATAATTCTCGCCCATATGGTTCGGGTGATAAAATCGAGAAGAATGAGATGGGCGGGGCATGTAGCACATATGGGGGAGAGGAGAGTCGTATATAGGGTTTTGGTGGGGAAACTTGAGGGAAAGAGGCCACTTGGGAGACCCAGGCGTAGATGGGAAGATAATATTAAAATGGATCTTCAGGAAGTGGAATGTGGGGGAATGGACTGGATCGAGCTGGCTCAGAATAGAGACAGGTGTCGGGCACTTGTGAATGCGGTAATGATCCTTCGGGTTCTATAAAATGCGGGGAATTTCTTGACTAGCTGAAAACCGGTTAACTTCTCAAGAAATATTCTGCTACATCCAGTAAGTAAATAAGTAACATAATTATTTATAATTTTAAACATATTTTAAATGGGTATTACAGACCGGAAAACACGTTTGTTTTGTATTAAATTGTGACATAGATTACTCATCACTCTTATTTGAAATTTAATATCTGGAACTGACCTCAGAATGGCTAACACTAACAGAAAACACATATCCGTAGACCCTATCAAGAATAAATATAAATTCACATGTTGTACTGATTAATATACCAGCTGTGTAATTTTTTATCTACCCAATTGTATTAAGTACGTAACACAGAACTATGCTCCGTACAAATACGAGTATAAAACAATCTTATCCTGACTGACAGTTGTAATAATTTTCGTCACTGGTTCCAGGCAGATACTTTCACAGTATTTTAGTAAGCGATAACAGATTTGTTACTGTCACATTATCATGCACAGACATCCCATTCGACGCTATGTAGCATATTATGGATAGAAAAGCGGTATTAAACAAACCTAGACACCAATAATATCTACTTTTTAAGGATAATAGTGTGCCGGTATATGACGCCGTGTAATTTGCTATAAACGACGTTTCGGAGAAATCATCGACCTTAATATTCCAAACTTAAGATCGATCTAGCACGTACTTTCAAAGGCTCTAGTGCCTTCTACCAAACTACACGTCGTCTCGTTTAAAAATACATCATCAGTCTCTGGGGTGATTCTTTTTTCGCTGTCTGCCGTCTCCAAAATGCACAGATCATAAGCGTCTAAGAATCTTTCGATAAACACTGTACTGGCACCAAAATTCTGAATATGGTAAAGTTTTAAACATAGACCAGTCACTGGGCGCCATATTTAATTGCAAGCGTAATTTAGTTATGCCAAGACAGCAGAAAACTTGTCTGATGTCTTTTCCATTCAGAATGGTCTGCGATAAGGCCTTTCTGTAACCGTCACCGCCCCAGCACTTCGCTTTAATGCATGCCAATCGGCACGTCCAAGTAAACTGGAGACGATGGTACAGCGGTTACTGGAATAATCTAAAGATGCTGCTTGAGTAGACACAAATGTAAATATAGTAAAGAAAAACACAGAAGCCGTATTAGTGGCAGGGAAGCTGAGAAAACGGGTCATGCCTTCTTGTATGGTGTACAGATGCTGAACATAGTGCCAACATAAAGAGCGCTACCAACAAAACAAAAAAAAAAAAAACAAAAAGGGCCCCCCTT
>Ga0123357_10005022_pt1 | contig 15736 bp, 7 predicted proteins | sample TergutEmb28metaG_FD_89873 | JGI IMG/M metagenome (GOLD analysis project Ga0123357, IMG submission 89873) | Embiratermes neotenicus P4 segment gut microbial communities from Petit-Saut dam, French Guiana - Emb289 P4 | ecosystem: Host-associated > Arthropoda: Insects > Digestive system > Gut ... | reverse complement strand
TATCAAGACCGGCGAAAAGATTATAAATGGAATTTCAACCGGTTTCTAAAAGAGCGCTATGCTTTCAAGGACTATTGCGATATAAAAGGACGTATCTGGATGAAAGCGCCGGATTACCTGTCTCTGTTTGACCTGAATAACAATCGGTTTGTATATGATATCGACAGCGAATTAAAGTCTTTTGGAGTTGACCGGAAAATTAAAAACATGTTTATCGACGACAGTAAAAACTATTGGTTTTTAACTGAAGATAATCAATTCCTGCTGTATGATATTTCAAAGAAAGAACTATTAACGGTAGATGATGGCAACGAAAACTTTGTCCGGCAATATGGAATCCCTTACGAGCTGGCGCAATACAAGAATTTATACTGGATAATGTACTCAAGCGGTTTACTTCGTTGCTGGGACAGTTCTTCCCGTGAATTTATCATGCAAGACACCTCTTTTACGGGGAAAATATCGGATGCGAGTAATTTCCTGTGTATTCATCCGACTTCTACCGGCGATTTATGGTTGATGTATAATAATGCCGTATCGTTTTATAACAGGACAAATCAAACATGGAAAGAAATAGCGACTATAAAAGGATCTTCCAATTTTTTCACATGCCTTGATTTAGATAAGGATGGAAACGCCTGGGTAGGCACGTCGTGGTCGGGTTTGAGAAAAATCGATGCTCAAACGCATGAAGTAGAAATAATATCCGGCTTAAAACTAAACAACGGAGGCGTATTGGAAAATGATATAGAATGCGTTTTTGTTGATGATGATAACGGTTTATGGGTAGGTACTTTATGGCAAGGCATCTGCTATTATCATCCAAGTATGAAAAAATTTAATCTAATTCAGACCATACAAAAAGAAACGTTGATTACAAACGAATCGATTCGCTGCTTTTTAGAGGATGACGATGGAACGATTTTGCTGGGAACATTGTATGAAGGAGTTTTACGTTACAATCCCACTACAAAGAAAGTAAGCAAAGCCTTCAACGGATTTCTTTCCGACGGACTGATACTGTCTCTTTATCGCGACAGCAAAAAACGGCTGTGGGTAGGCACATTTCTCAACGGATTTTATTGCATTGACGGAAAAAACATAAAAATATACAACCGTTCGCCATTTCACGACAAAGATTTTACCAATCAAAATATGTCCCGGGCAATCTACGAAGATGCAACCGGACGCTTTTGGGTGAGTGTGGCAAATCAAGGCGTTGGCGAATTAGACATTCAAACGGGTAAAATTACCATGTTGCGTGATAAACATCCCGAAATCGGATTTCACAGAAAAAATTTCGGATTTTATTCCGTTAATGACCATACTTTTGCTACATTTGGAGAAAGCGGCATTTATTATTATGATATGCAAAAGGACAAAATTTTTATTCCTGAAAACGACGACCCCAATAATCCCAAATTTGCAAGTCCTAACATAAGCTATAACTGCGTTATGAAGGACAGTCGTTCATTAGAATGGTTTGGTACGGAACAGGGAATACGAATATGGGACGAAACAAATAAAAAAGCCTATACCATTGACGCTAAAACAGGTTTATCCAATAGTTATATCGAGTCTATGAAAGAAGACGATAATGGCGCCGTATGGGTTGCTTCTGCAAACAGTATCACAAAAATTGAAATCGAAAAAAAGGAAAATAATGAATATGAGTTTGCTTTGGCTAATTTTGACACGCAAGATGGATTACAAAACGGTAAATTCTTTGAACAATCTTCACTAAAAGCTAAAAACGGCGACCTTTACTTTGGCGGATATAATGGATTTAATACATTCAATCCTAATAAAATAAACTATAATGAATCTAAAAAGAAACCAATATTTACCGCTTTCAGGCTTTTCAATTCGCTGATTGATGAAAATACGGACTATAAAGGTCATAATATCCTTGAAAAGCCCATCTACAATACAAAGGAAATTAAACTCAACTATAAAGAAAACTTCGTCACATTAGAGTTTTCCGGACTTAATTATGTTAATCCTTCGCGTACATACTATCGATACAGTCTTGAAAATTACGACCAAAACCGGTATGAGATACAGACCAACGGAATAGGAACCGCAACTTATACCGGCTTGCCTCCCGGAAAATATAAATTGGTGGTTTATACGGCGAATAACGATAAAGTTTGGAGTGATAAACCCGCTGAAATAGCGATAATTATAACGCCTCCACTTTGGGCGACTGTTTATGCGTATATTTTCTATGTCCTTTTATCAGCAATTATTCTGTTTTTTGTTTGGCGATTTATTCAAAAAAGATTACAGGAAAAACGAGACAGACAGGGAGCTATTGAGCGTGAAAGGCAAAAGGAAGAAATTAATCAAATGAAATTTCGTTTTTTTACCAATATCAGTCATGAGTTTCGCACTCCTCTGACACTGATTATGACGCCGCTAAACAGATTGATACATCAATTAACCGATGATACCATGAAGCGACAGCTTTCTTCTATTTACCGGAATGCAGAAGAAATGTTGAGTTTGATAAATCAATTATTGGATTTTCGCAAGTTAGAAATGGGAGGTGAGAAACTGAAACTTTCCTGCGATGATTTCGTGAAATTTGCGGAATATGTTTACTTTACTTTCAAGGATATAGCTGCAAACAAATCCATCCAGTTTACTTTTGAAAGCGATGTAAAACAATTATTTATGTGTTTTGACAAAGGTAAAGTTCATAAAATCATCAATAATTTATATTCTAACGCTTTAAAATTTACTCATGAAAAAGGATATATAGCTACAATAATCAAACTTGAACAAGTGAACGGACGGCAGTTTGTCTGTTTGGAAGTTGCAGATTCGGGTTGTGGTATTCCCGACAAGGAACAACAAATGATTTTTACGCGGTTTTACCAAAGCGAGAACAATGATCCCGATAAAACAGGGTCGGGAATTGGCTTACACTTAGTGAAGGAATATGTGGAGCTACATGGCGGACAAATTACTGTAAACAGCAATGTTGGCGAAGGAAGCATCTTTTCGGTACTCTTTCCAGCCGACTTGCAAATTACTGATAACGAGTCTGTTGATACGGTCGATACATTGCATGCAACATCTCTGCACAACCTGCCTGATTCCAACAATAAAGAACAAAAAACACTGCTTATTGTTGAGGACAATACGGAATTGCGGCATTTTTTGGTTGAACAGCTACAAAATAATTTCAACATGCTGCAAGCCTCTGATGGTAAAGAAGGCTTAGCGGTTGCTATGGAGAAACTACCCGATTTGATCATATCCGATTTGATGATGCCTGTGCTTAACGGTTTGGAAATGTGCCAACAGATGAAAACAGACATACAAACCTCACATATTCCTATTATCCTGCTAACAGCCAAATTATCGGACGAAACTGAAATCGAAAGCTACAAAGCCGGAGCCGATTCATATATTTCCAAACCATTTAATTTTGACGTTTTACTAACGCGAATCGAAACCCTTATCGAACAGCAGGAAAAACGTAAAAACCTTTTTCATAAGACAATTGAGATAACGCCAAGTACTATAACCACTACTTCATTAGATGAGGAACTGATGAAGAAAGCTTTACTTGCTGTCGAAAAAAACATGAATAATTCAGAATATTCGGTTGATGATTTAGCCACTTCCCTTGCTTTTAGCCGGCGGCAATTATCTCGAAAATTTCAATCCATAATAGGTCTGTCGCCAAGCGAATTTATCTTATCCATTCGTATCAAGCGGGCTGCTCAACTGTTGAAAGACAGTCAATACAATATTTCTGAAATATCAGACAGGGTCGGGTTCAGTACCATCAGGAGTTTTAATCAAAATTTTAAAGATGAATTTGGGATAACGCCTACACAATACAGAGAAGACAAAGAGAAGTGAAAACTTAAAATGTCTTAATATTTCCAACATTTGTCCCAAATCTTCCATATTAACATTTAACAACACTCTACCTTTGTTCCATAAATTTTTATATAAATTATTATAATATGTACAAACTAAATCTAATTTTTATGAATCAACAATGGCGTTTTCTATGCCTGTTGATATGTTTATTTTTATGTTCTGCCCTTGGATATGCGCAGAATAGCAGGAAAGTATCCGGAACGATTGTTGACATCAACAACGAACCTCTCATTGGCGTAAGTATTGGCGTCATCGGGTCCAGCGCTACAGGAACCATAAGCGATGAAAACGGAAAATACAGTATAACTGTACCCGCAACGGGAACAGCGCTGCAATTTTCGTATGTAGGTTATGTTACGCAGGAAATTCTGATAGATTCAAAAGCGGAAATCAATGTAACAATGCGTGAAGATACGAGGAGTTTGGACGAATTAGTGGTGGTTGGTTATGGCACGCAAAAGAAAGCCTCGCTAACCGGCGCTATTTCGCAAATACAAGGCGGGGACGCTTTTAAAGACAGAGGAATAAATAATGTGTCGGTCGCTTTGCAAGGCGAAGTGCCGGGACTTGTTGTTACTCGTACTTCAACACGTCCCGGTAGCGAAGGCGCTGCAATGAAAATTCGCGGCGACATTTCGGTAAATGGCGCTTCAAGTCCTTTAGTGCTTATTGATGGTATTGCTGGGTCATTAGACGAATTGAACCAAATGGAACCTAACGACATTGAAAATATTTCGGTGTTGAAAGACGCTTCGGCGGCGATTTACGGAGCGCGTTCCGCTTCAGGCGTTTTGTTAGTGACGACTAAACGCGGCAAGAGAGGAGCTGCAAAAATCACTTACAACGGTTCGGTAAGTTCGACCATCAACGGTATTCAGCAACCGATTACGAACAATGAACAATTTCTGGATATGTTTTACGAAGCTCAGTATCAGGATGCACGCGCACTCTATCCAACTTTGACTTCTCCGGACGACATTAAGAATGTATTTAACTGGTGGATTTTTGCAAGCGGAAGCGTATTGCCGGGTGTGGATGCCAACGGAACAACATACGACAGGGAGGATTTGTGGAAAGCGTTGCGTACCGATCAGACATTGACATTGACAAACAGCGGGAAAACCTATCGTTATCAGCCTAATCAATATTTGATGGACATTCTTTACGGGAATGCTACTTCTCAAAAACACAATGTTAGCATTTCCGGTGCAGACGATAAATTCGGGTATATGGCATCCATCGGTTATGCAGATAACCAATCGCAATTGAAAGTAGCAAACGATGGCGAAAAAAAATACAGCGGACGTTTGAATATGGATTATCAGGCAACAAAACTGTTGAAATTAGAAACGGGAATGTCTTACGAAAAGCGTGATATTTCTACTCCTAATACCGATGTCGGCGCCGGATACTACGACCCGTGGTGGTGGCCCGTAAAAAATGAAAACGGACATTTTTACGATACATTCGGCAATCGGAATCCTGTTGGAGGATTAGTAGATGGCGGTCGTGACAATACAGGATTCGTCACTACCCGTTTAAACGCAAAAGCGACCCTCGACCTGTCGCAATTCCTGAAAGGACTTTCCATTTATGGAACAGGCGGTTACAAAACAGTAGAAAAGAACACTCAATCACTAAAGAATAAAATTCAGTATTATGATTGGGCGGATGTTCCAACTACCAACAGACAATCGCCCGGTTCGCTGAGCGAAGAAGCGCTAAAATGGGCAAATGTAACGTTAGGCGGATTTGTCAATTACGAAAACCGCTTCAAAGAGGCGCACAATGTTTCCGTAATGTTTGGCGTAACCAGCGAAAAAGAAGATTATAAACGAATTTTCGCTTCACGCAGTCAAGGACCTCTTTACGAAGGTTCTAATCTGGTGGACCTCGAAACAATGATTAGCGGTACCAACAATGCAGCTAATGGCGGACAAAGTTCATGGGCTTTCTTGTCATATATTACACGATTGAATTACAACTACAAAGAAAAATATCTTGTCGAATTTCTCGGACGCCGCGACGGTTCTTCCAAACTCTCTATTAATCAGCGATGGAAGAATTTCTATTCTGTTTCAGGCGGGTGGGTTATTTCCAATGAAGATTTCCTGAAAGCGCAAAAAGTGATGAATTTCCTGAAAATCCGGTATAATTACGGTAAAACAGGTAACGTCGATGGTATAAACAATTACGAACGATTTGCAGTAATCAATACAAGCAGCGCTTATTTTGGCTCAACGATGGCTGCACAACCCGCTCTTTCTCTTGGCGGAATGACTTCCTCAACCCGTACATGGGAAACCATTCTCAGTCATAATGCAGGATTAGACTTTGGATTTCTCAACAATCGTCTTTCCGGTTCGTTCGATTATTTTTCAAAAACCAACGACGGAATGTTTATTCCGGTAACTTATCCGTCAATACTTGGAGCAACAGCGCCTCTGTCAAATAACGGCAAATTCCGAACCAACGGATGGGAATTTGCGCTCACATGGCGAGATAAAATAGGCGCTGTCAAATATAATATAGGCGGTTTTCTGGCAGATGCGGCTTCAAAAGTGCTTGAACTTGCAAATAACGAAAACGTCCCTCTCCCCGGTAAAAATTCAAACCGCTTGATTGGGATGCCTCGTGATGCAATCTATGTTTACGAAACCGCAGGTATTTTTCAGACTCAGGAGGAAGCAAACGCTTATTACGAAAAATATTACTGGACAGATGCAAACCACACTGCAGTTAAGTCGGGAAATATCCTTCCGGCTCCGGCGACATCAGGAACCAACCGTTTGCGTCCGGGTACAAGAATCCTTGCGGATGTAAACGGGGATGACGCCATTACCGCAGATGACCTTATATATGCAGGCGATGCCGCTCCACGAATGACTTTCGGAATAAAAGCCGGTATTGAATGGAAAGGATTTGATTTTCAGGCTTTTTTCCAAGGTGTAGGTAAACAGGTGGTATTACGTACAGGAAATATTTATGCACCTTGGGTAACCAATTACATGCTTCAAAACACTACGTTTATGGGCAAGATGTGGTCGGATATAGATATTGCAAGTCCGTTAGGCGGAAATCTTATCAATGCCAATACAAATGCGAACTTGACGATTGCTTCGCGAGACAACGCTTTCAACCAATTCAATTATCAAAACAAGGACGTAAGCGTACAAAACTCGAAATATATCCGCTTGAAATCTCTGATTGTCGGCTATACAATTCCCGGAGAAATATCAAAAAAAGTTGCCATAAACAAGGCAAGAGTCTATTTTTCAGGCGATGATCTTTGGGAATGGACTAAAGTCAAAGACGGCTATGACCCCGAATTGGGCGAAGCGTCAAACAATACTTTCCCTTTCAGTAGATTGCTTTCTGTGGGATTAGATATTACCTTTTAATTAAAAATTATAAATACTTTTATAACATGAAGAATTTTAAAATATTAATATATATTGCATCTATAATACTATTTACAGGATGCAGTGATTTTCTCAACAGAGAACCCTTGTCGCAAGGTACGGAAGCGATTTTTTTTCAAACTCCCGATCAATTTGTTCAAGCAGCCAATGCTTTATACAATATGGAAGGCTGGAAAGATTATAACGGCGCCGACTTTTTTAATTTTGACCAGGGTACCGATATCGTAGGTTTTACTTCAAACGGAGGCGCTACCGTCAGCGAAACCGACTGGCATTGGGATAAACCATACAGCTATATCCGGAATTGCAATATTCTTTTAGAAAAAGCAGATGGATACAATGGTGATAAAACAGCCTTAGGCGCTTCTGTCGGTACAGCGTATTTTTTCCGTGCATGGCAGCACTTCTATTTGTTGCAACGTTTTGGCGGAGTACCTATTAATGACCACGTACTGGACTTAAACGATAAGGTAATTTATGAACCACGCAACAGCCGTTATGAAGTCGCCAATTTCATCATTAATGACCTGAGAACAGCTATTCCATTACTTCCAAAAGAACGCAACATAGCAACTGCCGATAAGGGGAAAGTCAGTCAGGAGGCAGCTAAATCGTTTTTGGCAAGGGTGTTGCTTTATGAAGCAACATGGGAAAAATACGTTCCGAATATTGGCTATGATCTGGATGGCGATGGAGTTTCTTCAGGCGCCGGCACAGTAAAACCTTCAGGTTATCCTTCAGTTACGGATATGCTTACCGAAGCGAAAAAATGGTCGGGCGATGTAATTACCGAAGCGGAAACAGGTACTTTTTCCCTTTGGAACGAATGCGATTCTTTAAGTTATTATTATTTATTCAATATTGACGATAATGGAGGTAATATCTCTAACTTTATGAACAAAGGGAAAATAACCAATAAGGAATTTATTTTTAGCGTTAAATACGACTATGACGTAAAAAGGGGCGGAGTAAACTTGGCGCACACTATTGCAGCATGGTCTGGAGGACAAGGTATCAGCGCTTATTTGGGTGAAATGTTCTTGTGTAGGAATGGTTTACCGATTCGTATCAGCTATACCGGCAATATTGAGGATGCACAAAATAATCCCGAATTTCTTGGTTTCACCCACTTCAACGATGAGTTCCGTAACAGAGATTATCGCTTCATTGGTTGTGCATTTCTTCCCGATCGCGTCTCGTGGATGACAGATCCGGCTTATGGCATTGCTAATACGCAAATTGGAAAACCTTATCCCGATCCTGTTTATCCCGAATCACCCTATAATCCCAACGATCCGGCATTCAACAGCAAGCAGGCAATCTACGTGCCGACGCTTTACTCAGGAAACAATAATAATTACGGAAACCGCAAATACATGCCAGAAGGACTAAACAGGGCGGAAAGGACGGAATCGCCCGATTGGCCTTTAATTCGCCTTGCAGAAGTGCATCTGATTTATGCCGAAGCTGCTGTGGAATTGGGTAATGGTCAGATTTCAGATCAGGATTTGAATTTTTCCATCAATAAAAACCGCGCCCGCGCCCGCATTGCCCCATTGACAAATGCATTAATTGCAAATGTTTGGGATGCCGGATGGTGGGATCAAACTCAGAATAAAACCGTTTGCAAAAAGATGAACATGCTTGACGAAATCCGCCGTGAACGCACTTGCGAACTTTTTGCCGAAGGCTTTCGTATGAATGACCTAAAACGCTGGGGGGTTGCCCATATTAACCTTCGGGGGCAAAAACTCGGACGCCACGTTTACGGCACGGAATATATGACCGCCACGGCTAATGATGCGACATATCACGGGCAACCCTGCTATCAACCGGACAGATTCCCATTAACTTACGGAGTTTATGAAGGCGCAGGCTCCAACGATCCCGATTATGGACGTTCCATTGCAGCGCTGGCAGGCAACTTGTTATTTTCACAACGCGATTATCTTTCACCGATCCCTGTCGGACAAATTCGGTTGAATGAAGCGCTGACACAAAATCCGGGCTGGTAAAGCGCAACGAAATCCGGCAAGGCTTTGAGCACAAGGCTTGCCGGATTTTTTTATCAAAAAGAAAAGCAATGAATACAAAAATCTTTAAATATATAGCAATTTTACTGATTTGGGCGGGATGTTCTTATTCCTGCGAAAAGAGTCCTGATGTAACTAAAAATGTAACAGGTACCGTTATTGGAAGTTATTACAATGGTTGGCTTGCATTACTTGTACAGGTAGATAAAAAATATCCGATTGGAAAAGCTATCGTTGGAACTAAGGGAAATTGTACACAAATACCCAAAGATGGAACTTATCAGAATGTGATACAGGTACAACCATCCCTTCCTCTGTCTGATTGGCCTGAAAATGAGACAATAATAAACAAAAAAATATCTTTCTCATATAGACCATATGGCGGTGTTGATAGTGAAGATAACACTTTGTTTTTAACTGGTTCTCCAGGTAATGCACTTTGTGGGCCTCTTGATGTACCAATATATATTATTACAGATTGTCAAATTATTAAATAGAATTATCACGAAAAAATTAACATTTATAGCAGTTTTGCTACTTTTTGCTGTAGGTTTTTCTTCTTGCAAAGATAAAGAAGATATAGGAGGTAATGTTCCATATAAGCCCTGATTTTGCAAAAATATGGATTATACCGGAAAATGGCTGCAAGGTTATTCTTGAAGGGAAAGTTTGTGAACCTTGTAATGCTTCCGATGTGACCAATTTGGTTTATATTGATTATATATTAACAAGTTTAAAAAGAAAATGAATATGAAAAGAATAATTTTTAATTTATTAGCTCAGATATTGTTTTAACATCACTTAAAATTCAAACTAAATGAAAACATTAAAAATTATAGTAATAATGATGGTATTAGTTGGAAGTTTTTCATGTCAAAGTGCAAATACGTCGGAAGAAATTGTTAAACCGATAGTTCAGAATGATGAAATAAATGTTTTTTTTGAAGAGCATTTGCCTGTATTCTCTGGTACAAGATCAGAGTGTTTTTTTGTTGATAACAATGAAAATAAATGTATAATAATTAACAGCACTGACGAGTTAAGAAAAATTTTTTCTTGTTCTATTGATTTGCTGCCTACAATAGATTTTAAATCTTATACGCTCATCATAGGTCAATACCAAATGCCTGGAACTGCTTATAGCATTGATGAACAAAGTATTCTTATTGAATCAAAAAAAATAGAGTTGAACATCAATGTACAATGTCCTGAAGGTTCTTTTGGAGTGATCTGTCCGTTGTACTATTGGGGAATATACCCCAAAATTCAGAATAAAACTATAGATATTAATATTAAATTTCAAGGAGGATTATGTTCATGAAAAAATTTGTATATTTCTTAATTTTTATTTTTTGTTTAAGTCAATCAGGTTGGTCTCAACAAAGAAAATTTGAACGATTAGAGAGAGTAAAAGACTCCATATTTATTATAAAAAACGGACAGCGTTACGTTGCTAACAAAAATGTTGTAACGGTTACAATTATTGTTAAACATTAAAAATGGCAATGAATATGAAAATTTTAAAATTGTTACCGTTGTTGTTTGTCGCTTTCACCACTACATCCATCATTTATGCTTCTTCTCTGGCAGGTGAAAAATTAGTTGTATATCCTTCCCCCCAAGGGGCTGAGCTAAACAACGACTTTACAGTTAAAGTGCGACAGGCAGGGCAAGAATGGAAAGAAACGCCTTCCTGTCTTGTTAATGTGGACGAAGTAAGAGAAACCGCCCATCATGTGGAAAATGCCTCTATGAGCTATTTTGACTTTTCAGGAGAAGTAGAAGTTTCGATAACATTCAATCGTGGAGCCGTTCAAACAGCCAGTGTACGTCCGCTTTCCTGTCAGATCATTCCGCAGATAAACGGAAATACGCTGACTTTTAAATTGAATCAACCAAGAAATCTGTCAATAGAAGTGAACGGCGACATTTTCCATAACCTCCATCTCTTCGCTAATCCGATTGACGAATTTGTTCCTGATCCGAACGACAAGAATTTGATTTATTTTGGTCCGGGAATACATAGACCGGAAAATGGGAGAATCATAGTTCCATCGGGTAAAACCTTATATTTATCGGGAGGCGCCATATTGATGGGACAAATTTTGATGGATAATGTGCGAGACGTAAAAATTCTTGGTCGCGGAATGGTTGATCGCTCTGTTAAAGAGGGAATCAGGATTGCAAACTCAAAAAATATTTATGTGGAAGGACTCATCTGTACGCAAATTCCAACAGGCGGTTCAGACAGCGTAACGATTCGTAACGTAAAAAGCATCAGTTACTACGGTTGGGGCGACGGGATGAATGTATTTGCCAGCAACAATGTGCTGTTCGATGGCGTTTTTTGCCGAAATTCCGACGATTGTACCACCGTTTACGCTACGAGGAAAGGTTTTAAGGGCGGATGCAAGAACATCGCCATGCAAAATTCCACCCTTTGGGCAGACGTGGCTCACCCCATTATGATCGGTATTCATGGAAACGCTGAAAATCCGGATATTATAGAGAATCTGAATTATGTCAACATTGATATTCTCGACCACAAGGAAAAGCAGATAGACTATCAGGGATGCTTAGCCGTCAATGCAGGCGACAATAATCTCATACGGAATGTACGGTTTGAAAATATCCGAATTGAAGATTTCAGGCAAGGACAATTGATCAATATTCGTATTTTTTACAATACAAAATATTGCACAGCGCCGGGCAAAGGTATTGAAAACATTTTGTTTAAAGATATTTCCTATACCGGCAACAATGCCGAAATATCCATCATTGCGGGATATAATGAAGAACGTAAAGTAAAAAATATCCGGTTTGAAAACCTGAACATCAACGGACAAATAATTTCGGACGATATGCCCGGAAAACCGGCATGGTATAAAACTTCTGATATGGCGCGTTTTTTTGTTGGGGAACATGTTGAAGATGTAACATTTACTAAATGAAATTTTATCAAATATTGAAATAAATGAGAATTATTTTTGTTTTTTATAGTAAAGAAATATATCTAATATTAAAAAATAAAAAGTCATGAAAAAAATAAACTTTTTCATTATTGCCGCGCTCATTACGGTAAATGTTTTTACCACGCGGTCGCAAGGTTTTATTCACCCCGGTTTATTGCATACGCAAGCGGATTTCGATCGAGTCAAAACCCTTTTAACTGCAAAAGACCCTGTGATTGTTCAGGCTTACAACAGGCTTATAACCAATGATTATTCGCAATCAACCGTTACTACTTATCCTGTGGAAACAGTCGTCCGTGGCGGAAGTGGTGAAAACTACATGAATGCCGCCCGCGGCGGAGCTATGGCTTACCAGAATGCACTGCGATGGAAAATCAGCGACAACGCAGCTAACGCCGAAAAAGCCATCCAGATTTTAAATGCATGGGCTACTACATGCAAAGGTGTTACCGGCGACACAAACCAGTCATTAGCAAGCGGTTTATATGGTTATGCCTTTGCCAATGCCGCCGAACTGATGCGCGACTATGAAGGTTGGCGACCGGCAGATTTTCAAAGGTTCAAAAGATGGATGCTGACAGTCTGGTACCCGCGTTGTATAGATTTCCTGCGGCGCAGACACGACACATGGAGTCAGGGAACACCCGGACATTACTGGTCGAATTGGGGACTTTGCAATACTTTGACTGTGATGAGTATCGGTATTTTATGCGACGATGTATTTATCTATAATCAAGGCTTGTCCTATTATAAGCATGATCAGGTAGGTAATTATACCGGCAATCAAACGTCTCCGCTCGACAATCATGGGTTGACCGAATTTTTAGGAAATTTGGTTCCTGCAATTAATGCAGACGCTCGCAGTCCTTACGGTTATATCGGACAAATGCAGGAATCGGGACGCGACCAGGGACATGCGTTGATGGCGCTGGGATTGGCTGTGGATATTTGCCAGACCGGATGGAATCAGGGCGACGATTTGTATTCTTTTATGGATAACCGGCTGGCGGCGGGAATAGAATATCTTGCAGCTTACAATTCCGGAGTGGATAATTTACCATGGGTCGATTATTGGTATCATGACGTCCGCACGTCTTACGCAAATTCATGGAAAATGACGGAAAACAATAACGGCAGCCGCGGACAATTCCGTCCGTATTGGGACAGGATTATCGGACATTACGAAGGGGTTAAAGGCGTTGCTATGACTTACTCGCATTTAATGCGCAGCTTGGAGTCGGTTGATGCCGGCGGAGGAAATTACGGTCAGACAAGCGGCGGCTTCGATCACCTTGGATTTTCTACACTTATGTCTTATCGTCCGGAAAAAGCCCTGCCTTCACAAGTTCCCACATTATTAGAACCGCAGATTATTTATAATGGCAAGACATACAATCAGAATGAATTAGGCGGTTTAGTGAATACATACAACCTGACGGCAAATCCGGCTGTCACTCAGGGAAGCATTCTCAAATTTTCACCTCAACTTCCTGATAACATTACAGATACAGGCAATTGGAAATGGAATACAGGCGCAGTGACTCGTGAATTGGAGGTTACGGTAAACAATAGCGCTTTGTATCGCGTAACTTATACCAATGCCGCCGGAGTGGAAAGTACTCAGGTTTACAGTATTGCCGTTACCGGCGATTGCACTCCCGATGTCCTGACTCCTCTGATTACGGTCAATGGCGTTGACTACGCCGATACAATAATTACCATTATGCCGCTTACTCCTTTTACTTTGTCGGCAAATTCTTCTGCCGGCGGCACGCGCTGGGGAACATATAAATGGGATACAGGCGCAACGACTGCTTCCATTAACGTAATGAATATCTCTTCGGAACATGTTTATTCGGTCGCTTACACCAATCAAGGAGGAGCTAAAACGACTTTGAATTTTCATATCAACCTTTCTCTTATCGCCCCTGCCTTGTCGATAAACAACGGAACGGTACAAAATACAAATACGGCAATTATTACCGCCGGTCAATCGGTAGAATTGAAACCCCGCGTGCAATCAGGAAAAGATAACGGCGTATGGGAATGGAGCAATGGCAGTTCCACTCAAAATCTGCTCTTCGAAAACATACAGGAAACCGGACATTATTCAGTTACTTATACGTTTGATAGCAATGAATATTCGTTGGATTTTCATATTTATGTAATTATCATGAATAAGACGATAAACAACGGTAACTATTTTATAAAAAACGCATCCGACGGCAAATACCTTACCAACACCGGTTCTTCAGCTCCGGTTTTCGACAACCTTTCGGAAAACGACTTGGAACAGGGATGGACAATCGCCAAAGATGGAACCCGTTATAAAATTGTTTCTATGTCCGACAATCGCTTCCTGAATGAATATGGCGTTTTCAGCTTAAATCCATATTATTCCACTTGGAATACCTACACACTTCACGGTGTAGATAATGGAAATTTGTATGCTATTCAGAATGGAGGAAGCGCCGGAACCAATTATTGGACTATTGACAACAGCTCTGAAACAATCAACGGCAAAGGCGCTACTGCCATGAGCGTTTTGCCCTTTGAAATAGTTCCTTATCAGATAACCGGAATCTCAAATACAGAAAATTTTAAAAACCGTGTTTATCCTAATCCGGCAAGCAACCTCCTGATTGTAAATATTGCTTCCGATGCGCAGGGAACTTTTACGCTCTATTCGATTGGCGGACAATCGATCAAATCTTTTCCCTGTAAGGCAGGAGAAAACAGTATGGATATTAGCGCTTGTCCCAAAGGTTTATATCTTGGAATTTTAAAAATAGACGGTAAAACGGAAACTTATAAAATTATCAAAAAATGAAATATTCCTTGGGGGTTCTTGTGAGTCTAATGATGTTTGCGAAAGAATAAAAGTAATAATAAAGATGAGATGAGAAATATTGTTCTGTATTTTATTATGTCGTTGTTTTTTAATTGTCTAAATGCACAATCGGTTTACATTGGACAGTTTAAAGATAAAATAAAAATACCGGCACAAGGAAAGGTTGCCGTTTATTCTTTCGATCTGCAAGACATTCGCCTTCTTGATTCGCCTTTTAAAGAAAATATGGAACGGGAATCCCGTTGGATTTTGTCAATTGATGTTGACCGGCTGCTGCACAGTTTTCGTAACTCGGCAGGCGTTTTTTCAGGTAGAGAAGGCGGTTATTTCACAGTAAAAAAATTAGGCGGCTGGGAATCGCTCGATTGCGATTTGCGCGGACATTCGACAGGACATATCCTTTCGGGATTAGCTTTACTCTATGCTTCCACTGCTGATGAACGCTACAAAATAAAAGCGGATAGTCTGGTAAAAGGATTGGCTGAAGTGCAGGAAACTTTACTGCGCAACAACGGAAACGGTTACATAGGAGCTTTCCCTGAAAATCTTATCGACAGG
>Ga0123357_10005021_pt1 | contig 15737 bp, 11 predicted proteins | sample TergutEmb28metaG_FD_89873 | JGI IMG/M metagenome (GOLD analysis project Ga0123357, IMG submission 89873) | Embiratermes neotenicus P4 segment gut microbial communities from Petit-Saut dam, French Guiana - Emb289 P4 | ecosystem: Host-associated > Arthropoda: Insects > Digestive system > Gut ... | reverse complement strand
CGTTATTCCATCATATCCATGCGAATTCTTGATCTTTAATGATCGTATTATTTTATTGACTTCATACGTTGTGGTGCGGTTGAAGTGTAATACAGTATTGGGTTTCAAAAAGTTTAAACTAGATGTTGCAAACAGCATGGGCGCGTTTGCATTAACCTCTAGTAACAAGAATAAGATCCAAATTAAAAACGATAGTATATATATAATTCACACAAGACCAGTGGGAAAACCAAGAACAAGTTGGGAGGACGTCTGGAGGGCCACATCACAGATCCTGGTAATAGTAGTATGGGGGACAAGAGCAGAAGACCGAGAAGAAGAGAGACCAGGGCGCTGAACGGACTGTAGCGCCACAGGGAATGGAAATGTAAATTATGCACGAAAATGAGCTTGTGCCATGAAGCACGTTAATCAATTGCACCAGAGATGATCTGTGCGCCAGAGCGTAATCGACAATTAACCTGGAACGTTGCGATCAAAATGAAAGATAATTAGTTCAATGTTCCTGTACTGTACAATGATACGATTTAAGAGATCTGATTGAACATGAGATGCAGATTGAAAAGAATTTTACCTTTGTTCAGACTTCTGTCGTAGCTGATACACTTGCAGAGTGTCCAAATTAATTTCCCAGCAGTTATCAACATCAGTACCACGAACAGTCTGTTTTGTAACGTCCGTGTCCATATTATATATTGCTGAGAGAATTGCACAATGTCCATGACGCATCCTCTGGTGGGAATTTCACAACGTTGCAGTATACAAGATGGATAAGATGTGACAGTGGATTGTGTCGGGGGATAAAACGAACCCATAACCAAAAATGTGTATTTACATTACAAATAAAATTTTGGTCGGCCTACTTGTACATATGTGCATGCATAGGTTAGAAGCTCGATTTGGAAGTTGAATGGTTTAAGGTGTTTACGTGCGTCGACAATACAAGTTGACACAAGCAGTACGGCTTCTGACTTACGTCCAGTATATGTGGGACACCGATTATCGTAACAGGCTTTTCGTGGTTTTGCTCCATTAGTGTGTGCCGGTTTATATTAGGTCACGAGCGCTTTCTTCTATATCCTTTCTTTAGTTCAACATACTCTTGGCATCCTGACCATGTGACACTTATGGTGTGTCACATTGACAGTGTGGTTTAATAAATGATGGTTGTTTGTCAAAAATTCGGATCGCACTGTTCGGTATTTGAGGTTATGTTTTCTGCCCACAAGGAAATAGCATGTACCGTATTGGTTCCCCACCCGCGTTGGTTTAGTGCACGTAGATTATTAAGGCCAGGTGTAAAATGTGTGTAAATGCAACTTTCATTTTCGACGACAAATGTGTATGTGTTAATCGATATCTTTAGGAGTTCACTTTTCATTTCATAAGTAAAAACGATTACACTACCAGCCATCACACTCATTCAGCAAGGAAACCGAGTGATTTTTGGAAATCACTGTGCAGTTAAGTATGTATAAAAATTTGGAACCTCTCCTTCACCAAACGTTTCCTTTATAAGTGAATCAATCACCTTATAGCAGTTCAATGTATTCACTTTATCTGTGTTGAAATTACATGCTTCAGTGATCATGTCAAATTTTATTTCACAAAGCCTAAAATCTTCTACTACATATTCAGATTTGGTTCTCAGCAGGCCAGTATTTTCTGAGTAGCAAATGAATCGTGGATGTTACTCAATTCAAGTTGAATGATTTTCATTCAAATTAATCTGTATGCTTCAAAATACAGTTTCATTACTATTTTCGTTTGTCAGAACCAAAGTTTTGTCTGAAAATTTTTCTGTTATATAGTGATATTAAATTCTGTTTTCCTTGTAGTGCCACATTTAACCCATTTAGGTGTTTTGTAATATCAGTGAAATGCCAGATCTCATTGTCATTTTACCTTTTTATACTTCTCCCTTCTCATTTCATTTCCAACAAAGCAGTGATCTCACCTATGAAATGATTAAATCCTTTCAACAGTTTGTGGTGGGATAACCAATGAATGTGAGTATAATTTTTGTCTTGTGTAGGAAAAAAGCAAAGTGGCAGTGATATATTCCTTGGGTATGTATAATGTTAACAATGTAAATAACTTTTTTAAAATGTTCTCCAGACTTATTATTGTGACACATAAGGCTTCCTGATATAATATACAATGAAAATTGTGAAGTTTACTACACAGTTTTTCTTCGATTTTTTCCTCTAAGGCCGTTATCAATGATTGTAGAAGGATTTCCATCAGCCTGTAGCTGATGTGCAGAATTATGACGATGACCATGTAGGAGCTAATAGTTTCGTTCAGCAGCTTGTAAAGAAGCCACACGAAAGAATGTTGCCCAGCATGAGCCTTCACCTTCAATTTTGTCAATCACCCAGTGTGATTTTTAGAGTATAAAGCATTTGGTTTCTGTTCTACGAAATGTAGTGAACTACAGACCAGAATGTCCCGTGAGAAGCTGATACTCAAGTTTTCAGGGGAAATTCCCTGCCTTTGATGGAATCAAAATATTCCATGTTCATTGTAGCTTACAAGCAAATGTTTTCAGTCCCACAAATTCAGCTTGCAACATCACACTCAACAGCAAAGATGGAGTTGTTTTTGTGCATGCCATGAAGGCATACAGGGGGGTAGATGTATACTGCCATGCATTCTTAACCTCAGCACTAAATGGAGGTGATTTGTTAATTTCATTTCCCAGTGGGTGGGCTGCAGAGATGATCTTGATGTTTGGGAGAAGAGAAAAATCTCTTGTTCCTGCCAGAAATTGAACAATTCTTGGAAGTACACCTGTAGCTTTTATACCAGCTATGTTGTCCTGTTACTCTCACATCCTACAGTATGAAACATGATAGCAGTTGAAATGTACACACACTGTAAGGGGCTGATACACACTCTTTCACATAATGTAGTTGCACCATTCTGCCTCATTCAGTAACCAGTGGTGTGGTGTTGCACAGTTACATAGAGACATCCACCAGTTGTTGTGAGAGAGAAATGAAAATATTGTGCATATGAACCCAACAAGGTTTCACATTCTTACATTCATTCATGAGTGTGCAGGAGCTTGCAGTGTTTCTAACCCAAGTTTTGTTTTGTATGTATTTGTGCAACATCGTTTCAATTCTAGCCTGTGTAGTTAGAATTTTGTGGGTTTAATTGAACTCTGTAACAAAGTACAAAACCCTGAAAAAAAGTCTGGCCAGGAAGTATTTACTATAGGATTGGGTTTGTTGTTGGTGAGGTAGTTGAAACATTGCCTTAATGATTCGTTCATGAAGTGTACAAGATGTGCAGAAAACATTTTTGCTGCCTCTTTAGGAATATGACATCTTACAGTGATGTTTTGTTTTTAAAGAATCTGCATTTTGTACTTGGTAATGTCTGTAAAGGAAGGTGTCTTTTCAAAAAGGCAAGTGCAATCAGTTGTGGTGCATTAATGATTGTCATTCATAGTTGGGACTCAAAAGCAATATTTAGAGTGTTTAGCTTCCTCAGCAAGATATGTCTGAAATGGAATGGAACAAACTGGATTTTTCAAATTGCCAAGATTTTAACAGCTGACATTAATGGAGTGAAAGAGAAAAACCAAACTACAAACATCGTGACTGGGATTATATTGCAAGGAAACATGGCCATTAAATGGTATGACAATCACAATTACATTTCATTTGAACTCATATGGACATAAATAAAATCATGTGTAGCAGAGAACATCTTTAAAAATGCTGATTATGAGGGGCTGCCTCACAGGCCAGTACACAGTGCAGAAACGTCAGTTTCATGAGATTGTTTGAAACACACAGTGAATTGTTGGCAGAAGAGTCTCAGGGGGAGATTTCTGGAAACTGTATGTTGGACCCATCCATCAAAAATATTACAGAAGCTAAGTCAGAGAATTACAATTCCAGCAGTGATGAACATAATACTAAATGCTTAATTATTTGTGTTGTGTTAAAACTATTTGTCATTAATTAGCAATAACACTGTTATTGTTATGTGCATGCTTTGATTTAAAGCAGAATAACACCGCAACATGTATCTGTCTGTGTCTGTGTTGGGAACTCATATCATCCTAATAACATTTGGTGAAGGGAACAAATTATGAAGTTGAACATTATCCAGTTTTCTCCAGCTTCACATTATGTCCCCTCCCTTTGATTCACATATCCTCTGCACCCAGTGCTCAGACACCCACAACTGATCACAGGTTGAGAGACGAAGTTCACACCCATACAAAACAAAGGTAAATCACAGTTTTATACATTTTAGTGAAACATTTATTATAACCCTTTAATGCTATGGTCATGAAATACATTAATTGTAGCAACTGCAATTTACAAATTGGTTCAGATGGTGAGAAAATGTGAAACATTCTTTATTTATACAGGCAATTACATTAACGTAAAAAAAGTTAAAAAATGTAACATTTATCATACTCTTCTTTCTTCCAGAATCATTGTGATGTGACAGGAATAGATGCAGGTTCAAGACGAATGCTCTTACTGATTTGCTGCACAATGGCAGACTTGAGTTCCTTCATCTTTTGTCGCCATTCAATCCAACGAGCAACCTCAGGATTACTTCGATCTCCACGTCCCTCTAATTGTTGATAATAGGCCTCACGAAGGATACGGAATGCTTGCAAATTGCTATAAGGTAGTTGTGTAACAGGATCAAAATATCGAGCCTGTAGTCTGCAAAAAATGCAAGATAATGCTATAAGAATGTACAGGTACCTCATAAGCAGACTTGAACGTTACTTTAAAGTACACTCCAAATGTTTAGTATCCGTAATACAGTAAGTATTACAAAATTTATTACACATATTGGGAACCAGGCTATTGTAATGAGTATAGTGGATAGGCTATGAGTTGTGTGACAGGAATTATGGCTTGATTCCTGGCAAGGGTTGGAGATTTTCTGTCTTCTCCAAAGCATATGCACTGTCTGTGGGGCTCACCGAGCGGGTTGTCCAAAGGGTATCAGGGTGCTTCTCATGGGAGTAAACTGATCAGGGCATAAGCTGACCACTTGCCTCTCTCATGCTGAGGTTAAGGATGAGTAGAGATATTTGTCCACTCCCTTACATGCCTTCATGGCATGCAACGTACCTTTATTACACATAAATCAAGTTTCTAACATGCATGTGAAATGACAGTTACTGTGAGTAGTAATGAACTGTGGATAATAAAGATGAGTATTATACGAGGCTCATTCAAACAATATCTGAACCAAGTTCATTTCCGTTACTCTGCATCACACTAAAATGGGACTTCACTGAGTGTGTCTGAACATGTTCCCATGTGCCCCAATTAAGTGAGAGCTCACTGCAGCCATTCAGTTACATGCAGTCATCATACGTAAACAGCAGTGCTTGTGTCATGCATTGTATTTGCGATGTCCAAGAGTACAGATCAATGCGTCTTTCATACGCTGTGCAGAACTCAAGAAAACAGGAGCACAACTCATGATACGGTTAAGACCAACTTTTAGGAGAAGTCCAGAGCCACACACAAATTTTTGACTGGTGCACATCCATAGATCTGTGGGAGAAAGTGACAAGCATTCTGGATGTCATTCAGTGAGTAGAAATGAAGTTACAGCAAAACTGTCATGATTTGGTAACAGCAGGAGAAGGTAAGGAACAAAGACTTTCTTTTAATTTGTGCCAGGCAATTTTAACTGAAGACTTGGGCATGAGACATATCAACCATTTGTGCCATGGCTGCTGACAGTGGAGCAGAAGGAACACAACTTGTTTGGAGTCTCTGATTTGCTTCATTATGAAGGAGACAAAACTTCTTTCAAAACATTGTAACTTTCTCTGAATTCAAAATGTCTTGAAAGGTGAATGATTTGGATATGCTGACATGATCAAACTTGGAACACTGCAGGAACTCCAAACTGAGTATGAGAGATGCTTACAGTAGTGGAATAGCCCCTGGAATAAATGTATTTAAGCAGAAGGGATTCACTCTCCAGAGATTAGTCTGTCATGAAGGCACATTCAGTATTTTTAGTACCACAGCATCAGTCTGGCTATATCTTGATCAGGCCTCAAAACATTGCCTGGTAAGCTGTGCTGCTGTTTGATAAACACTGCCTGTATTTACACTATGCTGTATTTTGTGATCACCTTAAACAGGGATAAAAGTTGTAATACATTTCAAAGTGTGTAGCAATTTCCAAATTAATACTTTACATGTCTATCCTTGCAACCTTTATATCCATTAACTGCAGATGCATTATATTGGTGACAAAAGTAATGAGTAATGGAGAAAGATATTCCTTTATTCATATATTTTGTATCTCTTTAGCACCAAGTAGTTAGGAACAGGTAGATTCTTGGGGATAAATCATTTTATAATTTGCAGATAACATGAGAACATTAAAAAGTTACTCTGTTGCAACTTTGTGTGCTGCAGTCTTGTGGAATAATTAAGAAACTATTAAGATTATCACATCTGTACAAACATAGGCATACGTGTGTGCCTACACACATAACGTGAGCCTTGAACACATTTTTCAAAAACATTTTTCCTTCTTTTGAAAGGTTATTGTGAGATTTTAAGTGACATGAGAAATATAGTACCTTGTGATGGGACAGATATTTCTTGGTGGTGGTTTTGGCTGAGACTGTGGGAACACATTCCGAAACACTTGCGCATCAAGGAATGTGATAAAAGTTCTCTCACAATGGCCATCATATGTAGTACTTTCCACTTCTCTGTTCTTCTCTTCTTCTTTCTTGATAGCTTCTTGCTCAGTTTCCATCTGGTTTTCCTTTTCACTACTGTAACAGAGGTTCAGCCAGAGTAAAATTCTGTGAAATCTTATAGCAGGATCTGACTTTATTCAGCCCCTTTGAGGTCCAGCCTCTCTATATGCAGGTGTCTGTCCCATATGTCTGCTGGACCAACCCCAAATTCATTCCTGTTCAGTTCTACCCTTTTCTTCACACCTATTATACATTATTTCAGAGCTTTATTTTTTGTGCCCATTGCAAGGATGCAAGTTGAGGTAGAACAGAATAGCGAAATAACAGTAAAAACAGTAAAACATGAAATCATGATTTTAATGTTTACAAAGAAATTAGCCTGGAGGGTATGTCAGTACTTGAACATATGGCGGTGAAAGAGTTAACAGATATATTGGATTAATCCATTTTTATGGAAAATATTGATAATTGCGAAGCTTATCAAGAGGAGCCGTTCTTAGGTTATCCGAGACTTTATTAATATGATCACACTTAATATTCTCATTTTATGATACAGAATGCCCTTAAAATTGTGACTATAATTAATATGAGTTAAATTACAAAAACTGATTTCTTTTTAAGAATCTACAGGAAAATTAAAAAAAAAAATAGGGTCACAAATTGAGGTACTTCTGGGTATGTCTATTTAATTTTGTTTTATTAAGTAAACTTCATTCATGTAAGTTTACGCGGTGCATGTATGTAATGTTCGTTCATTACTAAATGTAAAGACATAGGTAATGTTTTTGGATCTAACAGTGTGGAACAGTACAACTGCATGCTCCATGCTGGCTTAACATATTAAAATGTAGCATGTAATGGGCAATTAAATTACATGTTCTGGTAACATCAGGATTCAGTAAAATTAAATGGAATAATAAAGGTTTATGCACTTCACAGCTGTATTATATACAGTGGTGTCAACTGAATGTTACACGAAACCGTGTGAATTACCAAGTTTCAGTAGTCTCTGGAACAGCCGCAGGTTCCTGTTTCTCCCGTTCATCATCACCTTCGTCCACTGTAATTGGACTTTCTTGTTGGTCCTGATGCAGCACCTCAATGATGGGCATAGATATAGAATGGTAACGGATTATTGGTCCCTGAAATGTCTTCTTCACTGTCCTTGTCTTTTTCTTTTCCATCTCTAGCTTCTGGTATTTCTCTGTGTGTTGGAATTAAGAGTATTCGTTCTTAGGTTCGAGCCCATTTGAAACACCAGATTTTACTAAATATCAGTTCATTGAACTGGCAATACACATAACTGCTCTTTAAATTGGTAACAATGCAGTCTGTACATGGTCAGCAGCATTTTTCAACTTTAATACTTGGTGGATTTTTGTGAGTTTCAATAACCTTCTTTGGTCATCAGGAGCATATACAGTATTTTTTTTAAAAAGGTATTTTAACCCTCTTGTACCAAACATTCACCACAGTTGTTGCACACTTTGGGGGTTAAAATTCCACGTCAGCTATTACCAGTAACATGCAATGTAATGGAAGCCATTTGAATTCCCATCTTTTCCAGAGTGCCCCAAGGCATTTAATTCCAACATGAAAGGGTTAACTACGCAATTTCAGGATATCTTATTGTACGACAGTCCAGGCCAAAGAATGAGTACTTAGCTAGTTAAATCACTGGGCTAGTGATGATATACCTATATGATACAGAGTCTTAAAGGGATTACAGTACTGTTTCTTGTGAATGCAGTAATGAACCATCGGGTTCCATACAATACAGGGAATTTCTTGACTAGCCGATAACTGGTTAGCTTCTCAAGAAGGACTCTGCTCCGCTGAGTAAGTAAGGAAGTAGGTTGAGGTAATTCTAATAATATGTGGGTCTTTGGGATAAAACCTGGCTAACATGCTTCAATGCACACTGTGTACAATTACCTAGAGACTTAAGGTTCTCCTGTTCAGTAATTTTGGCTTCTTCCAGCAGGTCCTCTTGAGTGGGTCTCCAGTCATCCTGAGCTCTTGCCCGCCGACCTTTGCGCCTGCGTCCTTCTTCAGTACGTTCCTTTAAGCGTTGTAGAGTTGCTGCTGATTTGGCCGCAGTTGACCGTCTGATTGATTTGCGTTCTAATGAAATACCAGTTTTTCATACTACATGTGTTAAATGTTAACAATTTGGCACACGTAGAACTTGTTTTCTTCTATTTAACATGAAGCATGAACAACACATTATTAATACACCACAGTGACATAAGAGCTACCTGAAAACCATTAGCATGCATGCATACAAGAGACAGATGCGCCCTGCATTTTCTCAGGCTTCACAAATTCATACTGGCAGCTGTCTTGACAAATTAAAAGCCTTCAATATTGATCCAATAAATTGTACAGAAGCTCCTGTGAAGCAACTTCATGCATGGTGCCTATGCCATCAGACTAATGAGTACTTAGTGTTGTTATTCCATTCTCTTTTGTCCAGCAACTTGTCTGTCTTACTATATGAACAATTTCCTGTTTGGGACTGTAATATCCTGAAATTTAAATATGACATTGAGAGACAAGAAGTAACATGACAGTACAGTTATGAAGGCGAAGGATTACGGTCAGTTGCTGCATGATGCACAAGTTCACCCCATAGTAGCTCTTCACTTATATAATGGAGCAGTACTGAAGAGCAATTGTAATGTTAAAGGTTCCTAGTTTGTTGAGACCACTGACAATCCAGTTGTGTGTGGCCCCAACTGAAGTGAGTGGCGTCCAAATCTTTTGCCTGAATGGCTTAAAGATTCTTGGTTACACAGAGTATCACAGTGCACTGAACAATATACGATACAATAAATTTTATAATTGTATCGCTTATCATTAATTCTTTTACAACATATATCTTTTTTGTGTAATATATTTCGATACTAATACTAACCAAAATTATCTATGAATACATGTTTCTTTCGAGGCTTTCTTTGTTTGGCTTCAGCAGGCTTTTTAATCTTCTGTAGTACAACTACTGGTTCCTGTAACATAGAATGTGTTACTTTCAGAACTGAAGGTAAATATATATTATCAGTATAACAAAGAAAACAGTCAAACACAACTAATGGCTGTGTTGTACTCTTTCTCTGTTATATTGATAATTTATGGAACACAATGGGATGTCTTCCATTAATAAATTTATACACCACGATCCTGTATGTAAGAGTGACTTCTCCACAATCTCAAGTTTTCAGGAAGTTACATTCCTGTTAGCCAGGTTCTTATGGCATATAGTATTGACACACTTAATATTCTATAACTAAATAGGCATCACAGTTAAAATATTTGTATATTATTGCTATAAATGGTTACAAATATCACTTATTTAACAAGCTACTGTCAGCACTTTCATCTGTTGAAGAGGAGTTTTCTTCATCTTTCACTCATAGGGCATCACTTTCTGTTTGATTCATACTGTCTGACATATAGCACTTTTCAGACACTCTGACAGTGGATTCAGGTGAACTGTCACTCCAAGCAGTCTTTAATGGTCTTATGCTTGCAGCTGGTGTTAGTGGATACTTCCGAGACAGCAGCAATTCTCTGTGTAGGCATTGACAGTCCATCTCTGTCAAGGCCACATTGGGACTGGTCACTGAGAGGTCATGCCTTCTGTTATGATCATTAGGTATGTATTTTAATTAGAATTTTAATTTTTGCTGTTAAGTGACTTGAGGATATCTAAAATCAGCATTCCTTTTCTATACAAGAGCACCTAGTCTTCGGTTCCAGACTTGTCGCCCATTCACTCATGAGTTCTTCTGTCATCCACCTTTATTACGTTTAAATGTATCCCCTAAAGGAAGTTTTTCTTTTGGAAAATTCATTCTCCAAATGATATCAGTTTCCTCTCACTGACTGTATCTGAAAGCATCACATTATTCTCAATTTTTCATGTTGTGTTTGGACAAGTACCAATTTTGAGCCCTTTGTATCATTTGTAGTGTTGGTTTGCATCTCATGGATGCTGGAGTTTCCTTTGCATTACCCATTTGTCCTAAGAAGTAATCATTTTTTCAGTTCAGATTTATTTTATGGCATTGGTGTGCTGTTATTTTTTTTAGGTAGTCTGTGGACAGCTTTTGTGCTAATGTAATTTCTGATGAATAGCTAACATGTTAGGATGCATAAGTCTTACTGGCTCTGACATCCCCCTACCCCCAGAATCTAAAGGGATGTAGTGACTTCAGTGCCTTCATATTGTCTGTCCAGAACATTTTTATCAGTGCAATGAAATACCACTGCCTGAGTCTACAAAATGCTTTTTGGGTTGCGTTTTCTCCCTTCATTAATGGGTCTTTTGTTTGTGTCATCCCGTGTACATTGTTTTGTAGTGCAGAATTCCCATACGGCAGTGCAGTTGTTGGTTTCTTCTGCATGTTTAATTACACTAATTCAAAATTATCACCATAACTGCAGCATACTGATTCTGTTATTTTTAGATGCACCTTTACTTTCAGTACAATTACCCAGGTTTGTACAGAATATTTTAACATCAGTAACTTCCCATTTTAGTAATCTGTCTTGAAATGAGCTGTCAGCATATCAATAATGGAAACAGACATACAAATTGATGTAATTGCTGCAGCAGCTGCCTTTATTCACCTAAAAATATTCCCTCTGTTCACAGAACGTGTTTAACTTCATGTGCAGTTATAAGGTACCTCAGGTTTCAAATGGTGAATTTAAGAAGAATTATCGACTTATATTCAGGTATACACACTGTAGCAGAACACAGTCTGCTTAAGTACCTATCTTTTCTAGCAAGATAAACTCTTAGTGCACTTTGTGTAACTGATGTTGTAATGGTGTATTACCTCAAAGAAGTATAATATTTTTTTATTCTCAGAATCATCAGGAACCCATAAATATACAGTGTGGCTAAAATACAAGAGTTTAATATTAAAGCAGGTGGTACAATATACTTACCACTGGGCATTAGAGGGTTACATTTTTAACCCTTTAAACGCTGAGTTAAATCCCATCTGCCATCTGCTGGCATTATTAGGAGCTCACCATATTTTCCACATGAGCGGGTTAAAGGTTAAAGTACTCTGTCCAGTGTTCTGGTAATAAGGCACCAACATATATGTACACAATTTTCTCTGCACTTCATGCAAACTAGCCTCCTTACCAGCGTATGATATGACTCTTGTGTTTTATTTATGGTGTTTATATTTCAGTAAATTAGATGTTGTGTTCAGTGAGAATAGTCACTAATCCTAGCAGCCTGCATGGGGTGTTTCAAACACAAGTGGAATGAATCCACCAATGTGATTGTCAGTTATTTACTGTCAGAGTGGTAACAAAGTTGTAAGTTGCCAACTGATGCCCTCTGTGGGATACCAGTTCAGCTATGGACTGCCCTCTTCCGTGTCATGTCGAAAATACTAGTGACAATTACACAAAGAATACAGTAGACTTTTAATACTGTACTTCACCATCAGTTTTCTGAATGCCCATTAAGTCAGGCCTTATTTTTCACATAAATACATTTTTGAAAGCTCTAATTATTGCCTACATAATAACTGGGTATTGAAATGCTCAGAACATTAGCCACTGCACAACAGTAAAGCATCAGTTTGTAAAATGATGTATGATGGACTAAAGCACAAAAAGCTCCTGCAAATGTAGGATGCTTTACACTTTTAAATCTTAGTTTCTATGTACAAATATTGTGTGTGCTATCAGAACTGGTTCACATGTTACTCGCATGCTTACATACCGTTAGTACAAACAGCAGAAGCCTTCATCCATATTATTTTACATGACATAACACTGAAAATTATGGCAGCAAGTAGTCAGTGCCATATACATTGCATAAAAAAGTTCTGTAGAATGCAGAGAGTCAACAATTTGTGAATCTCATGTTACATTTACAACCTGCTACAAATTTAGTACCTGTACAATGTGGGAACCACCACATACTTCAAATTGCACATTATTTTATACAAAGCAGTGACCTCCAGGGTTCTTAATTTATCTGGCCCATATTGTTGGTCACTTCACAGATTGTTTTGCAAGGTGGCAGGCACTGCATCAATCATTGCTATTCTAGTTTGCTTTGAGTTGGGGTCTATGCATTTTGTTGCAGTATTTTATAGTTAATACTAACGAGTTGGAATAGCATTAGCAATGTAATAACTAAGCTATGGGTCGGACATTCTGGGGTTTAAGTCCTGGCAGGGGCAACAGATTAATGTTTTCACCAAAATGGGGACCCACCCTGTCTCCTGTTCACTGGATACTGTGGGCTCTTTCCCAGGGTTTCATATAACAAGGATGTGAGGATGACTAACCATCTTCATCAAGTACTAATGTAAAGAATGTGGGAGCCACCTAATAAGCCATTTCTTACACATACAGTGATTAAAATTCTTATGTACCATTGCTGAGATGTTATTTTAAAACTGCGTATCACAAGCAGTCTTTTTCTTCACGGAATGTGCGGACAGCATGTCTGTGAACGTGAAACACTTCATATACCCACTTCCTATATTACAGTTCATCGAAACCTATTTAAAGTTTTCATTCATAGATACCTTACTGTGTGGTGCACCTACTTAGTTTCCACATCATAAATGATCCAACAGTGTCCTGCCATGCTTTTATTGCATGTTATTCAACACCTGGGATTCAATTGAACTGAAGTCTACAAGCAGTGTTTATGTTACAACTGTGACAGACATAATGTGAAAATTTAAGTAATTCTAGACAGAGATTTGTACATATTGTTAGTCTTTCAATATACTTTATATGCCTTTGTAATGATCCTGCGCTTTTTCTTTGGCTCATCATCATCTTGGTCTGATACTGGTTCATCATTTTCTTCAATACTGAAGTCTGAATCCACTTCATCCTCTCCTTCTTCTTCAGACCTATTGAAAAACACTGTTTATTTAATGGTTGTAGGTACAAAAATTGGTATTACTGGGCACTGAATGAACAAGTAATTTGAAAATCCAACATATATGATAGTCTTTCACAAGTTGTGATCAGTGAAATTCCTGATTTTCCAGGAAGTTTATAGATAAATTTCTCCAGTAGATGAATTCATTAAAATAATTACCACACTGAAAACAATTTTCTGTGATGGTTATACATTCTTTTTGTAAAAACTGTGTATCATTGGTAGTGTGATGTATAATACATTAAAAACAAAGCTATGCTGACCTCCCAGTTACTAATTATTGACAGCCATTTTTCATGTTACAGATATTTCTAATACATCAGTTAAGCAAAAGAAAATCTCCACATGTCAGACCAGTCATGATGTGTGCTTGGGCAGTAATACCTAGTGACCACTAGTGTACAGCTGGACACTGCTTAAGCATCAGTTCAGTAAAATGTTTTTGACAACCTGCAACATGACTTTCTCTACTACAACAGTTCCCCCCCCCCCAATTTTTTGTCTTTACTGGACCTACTTTGTTCCTTATAAGGAAATAACATAGCTGCCATGAGAATACATATATACATACATGTTGCTTTGTAATATCATAAGAGCTCATAGGCTCAATAGTAATGATGTAAAGCATGTCATATAAGTCAATATAAGGTAATTAACTGACACAGAAGTCATTACAAATACATTTTCACAAAGAGATTCGTTAGTAAATGTTGTATACTGGACTGTAACCATTCGACATTAACACAGCAATCTGCATGTCCCTGCTTTCAACTTTTGAATCAGGTTACTGAATTTAATGAAAATTTGTGAACATGTTATTCAATTGGATTTGAAGTCATCACACCTTTTAATTACAATGAGTATCATACTGTCATATTACATTAGGTTACATAGATGGTACATAATTTGAAGATATGTAGACATTCATGAATCATATTTTTTAATTGCTCTCAATTAGTGATAACATGGATGTGTTGAATTAGAGTGCTGAACTGATGTTCCTTTTAACAATATGTAACATGCCATCCAAAACATTCTTTGGCATTGTTTAATGACAAAAAATGAAGCACTGGACCTGCACATATGAAACTTGGTATGGAGATAATTATTTACACATGCCAATGTATAACAGTTACAGATTATAAATCTGTATGACTAGAAATCTGAGTAGGAAATCCCTCCCCCAACATTTTTAAATTTTACTTTATAATGCCTTTATGAATGAGATTATGTGAAGATGGGGGAGCCTACTCACTATAGTGACTAGGCTACAGACCAGATGACCCAGGCTTTGAATTATGAAAGGTCAGGAGATTTTTCTATTCTCCCAGTCATAAGACTGGTTCTGAGACATAATACATGTGTACTGAGGATCAAGAGGCTGGGGTGTAAAGTTGACCACTTGACTACATCCAGCACGGATGTAGTCAAGTGGTAGTAGTAGGAAGGAGTAGTGCTATACCACTTCTTCCTCCATATGCCCTTATAGCTTGTACAGGGACACAAAAAAAGAATGTGATAGGTGATGAAGTTCATGATATTAACCCTTTGATGCCTAACGATGTCTATAGTGGTCGTACTGCACCGCTAACCTCTAAATGTTGCATTTTATATATTTATTCAACAAATATAGGTACTGAATATTTTAAACATGGTATATACTCTCCATTTTTTCCTCTTCAAACTGCAGTTTGTTTCATAAATCTAACGTATTTGGTTCCTGTATTATTCACATTTTATATAGAGGGTGTGCTAAAATTAAAAAAATAATTCCGGTGCCAAGAGGTTAATAGTTAAACTGAGGCAAAACTTGGGACCTGGTCACAGGCAACCACCCCTCTAAAGCTTCAAGATATAACAATGCCTCTGCTAATGACTTCCATTTTACAAATTTAACACTATATCACAAATTACTTTTTATTGAGGTGTTGTTATGCAAACACCTGAAATGTGTCTTGAGGTGTGTCATCCCCGTTGTGTGAGTCAAATACAATGTGTAAGATTATGTGTCTATTCACATAAATATGCCGTCAAACACAACTAAAGTACAAGGTATTATCACTATATCATAATATT
>Ga0123357_10005020_pt1 | contig 15737 bp, 3 predicted proteins | sample TergutEmb28metaG_FD_89873 | JGI IMG/M metagenome (GOLD analysis project Ga0123357, IMG submission 89873) | Embiratermes neotenicus P4 segment gut microbial communities from Petit-Saut dam, French Guiana - Emb289 P4 | ecosystem: Host-associated > Arthropoda: Insects > Digestive system > Gut ... | reverse complement strand
TAAAAGACCAACTTGATGTCACTTGCTATTTTATTTCACTTCTTATGTGCTCAACATGTTTCGGACATTAATATATCCATCATCAGGAGCGTGCGACTATTCTGTTGAATTACCACATTGGTCATATTGTTCTTGGTTCGATGTGTGTTGGAGTTGTATCCGTGTTGCAGGCTTCAGCCTGCAACATGGATACCACTCCAAACCAACCACACCGAAACTCCAACACACATCAAACCAAGAACAATACGACCAATGTGGTAATTCAACAAAACAGTCGCAAGCTCCTGATGATAGATATATTAATGTCTGAAACATGTTGAGCACATAAGAAGTGAAATAAAATAGCAAGTGACAAGCACAAGTGCTTCAGTCTGCAACACGGATACCACTCCAACCCAACCACAATGACACTCCAGCACACATCGAACCAAGAACAATACAACCAATGTGGTAATTCAACAGAATAGTCACAAGCTCCTAATGATGGATATATTAATGTCCGAAACATGTTGAGCACATAAGAAGTGAAATAAAATAGCAAGTGACATCAAGTTGGTCTTTTATTCTTCAACATGAAATTTTGTTAACACTTGGCCACAAAGTGATAAAGGAGAACAAATGTGTCAGAGTGAGCACACCACGATCCATAGCAGTGAGCACACTACAAGACCATACCAGTACCTGCAGTAATGAGGACACTACAAGAAACAAGCTCTGATCCACTTCCTATGTTTCTTACATCCCACCAGAACATACAATCAATATGTGAGCATACACCTTAAATGCAAAATCTATCACACCCACAGCCTGAACAACTGAATAAACAGTGTGAGGAACTGACTCATCAGCCCTGAATCAGTACATGTCTAACTGATCCTAACAATGAACTATAAGCACCAGTTCAAATTCAGGTACAAATCAAGATCTGTTGACTCATTCAGGATGGGTGCAGGAATGCACTTGGGTATCGGCTGGCCAAGGGGAAGAAATTTCATGTTTGTTCCTAATACTGTACACAGAAAAAAATCATAGTTTGCATGTAGGCCCTATATTGTTTTTACATTATCAAAAATCAAGAAAACAATATAACTGTGAAATGTGTGAAGATAAAATATATAATGTGATGTGTAATGGACCTTGCATCATCTTGATAAATGAAGAATAAAAATCCAACTAGATGTCACTTATTACTTTATTGTGCTTATGTTAGGCTCAACATGTTTCAGGCACCATTATGCCCATCATCATCAGCTCACGACAACAGCATTGCTTACCATATAGGCCATCTGGTTTTTGTGTTGCTGCTGGTAGGAGGTTAAGTGCAGGCAAGATGGATGAGTGTCCGGCCTGAAGGCTGTCATGTTACAGCCTTTGGTCTGGACACTCATCCATCCTATCTGCACTTAACCTCCTACCAGCAGCAACACGAGAACCAGACGGCCCATGTGGTAAGAAACGCTATCGTCATGAGCTCCTGATGATGGGCAAAAGGGTGCCTGAAACATGTTGAGCCTAACATAAGCACAGTAAAGTAATAAGTGGCATCTAGTTGGCTTTTTATTCTTCATTTAACAGTATATAATGCTGTATCAGGATGGTATTGAACATTTAATCAGGGTACAGAACATTAATAATGTAAAGGTAAAGGGCCCATGCTGAAAGAAAATCATAATATGCTGGTATGGTATTCAGAAGCTGACACGTACACCACTCTGCACATATGTAATAAAAACTTTACACAAACGCCAGTTGGCTGGACCAGTTGCAACAGAAACTGTATTAGTATGACACCCAGATGTGAACAGAATGTTAACAAAATATAAATGGCAACCACCTTGAATGGCTTAATGATATAAATCATACACACAAAAATTTTATTTTGCAGTCAGTCTTAAGCAGTGTAAGTGTATTCAAACCCTGCAACTTCCTAGTGTGCACCTGTCCACATTACATTAAGACATCACTACACAATCACTACTGTGCATAAAATTTTACAATTCGCATAAAATAAATGCCATTTGTTACAGATGCACATTTTGAAACATGCAGCCATAAAGACAAGCAACAAATACTGTATGTGAATTTTAAAAGTTTGTATCCAGCACTGGTTGTATACTAACAGCTAATAAATTTATAGAATCTTTACATACATTCACAACCGTTTGGTGCACAGAAAATGGCAGCACGTGACATATTAAAGGTCTTCACCATGCACTGAGGACAGCATTGTAGGGTTTACAATAAAAGGAGGTACTACAATCACGTGTGCATTCAGGAGACAAATTACAGAACCATCTGACATCAACATAGCTCTTCTGATTTCACACCTATTACAAAATAAAAATAAATAAATAAATAAAAAAAGATGCAGACTATAAACATACCTTGATTCTGTTGGAGAGACGAACAAACACAGACTCCTTCTGAACTTGCTGCATCTGTGGCAACACTGTTGTGGTTTTAACTGAGGCAGGGGTCCCAGCAGCACTGCTACTGGTGTCCAACCCCATGTCTACATCTTTCAGTTCTGAAAGAAACGAGTCAAGTGAAAGACTGTCTTGACCGTCCTGGTAGTACTTCTCCTCAAACATCATGTCACTTTGCTTCCCATTTACTCCTGCCTGTTGCTGGTCAACTTCCGTGAATGTAGGAAGTTCCTCAGTCGTCTCCACTTTAACAAATTCACTGTCAGATAATGGACTCTCTGCCTCGACCTCTTCGCTGTCCTTCCAACTCCCTTCTGCACCTGTCCGATTCTCTTCCCCTGGACAAACTGAGACAGTTACAGGGGAAGATACACCATTAGGAAGTTCCTGTACAGAAGACATTTCTGGAAGCACTGTACTTTTCTTAATCTGATCATAATTTGTTTTCACTGCAGCAGGCAAAGGAAAATCTTCCTTTACATCTGGTTCCTTAGCAAGTGTTTTAGTTGGTTTTATTTGAGATGCAACTGTTGTTTCTGCAGACAAGGTATCTAATGGAAGAGATGATGTGGGCAAACTTACGGTGTTGCAGCTGTCTGAAAGCAAAGAACTGCATTGTTGGGATGTTAAGCTTGACTCCAACGTTGGTGTTGTGGGGTGTGCAACGATTGAATTCTCAAAGTATGATTCTACATAACGGGACTTCCCATCTAAGCTACTAGTCAGATTTATGGAAGCAGTTCCATTTACTTCATAACTAACATTTAATACAACTTTCTTGTCAAGAACAGCCAATATGTTACAGAGTGCAGCAATGTATTCTGATGGTAATAAGGCTGATAAATATCTGCTCTGACTTGACTGCAAAGGATCAACTCCACTTGCTGAAGGCCGTAACGGATAGGGTGCACCAGTACGATGAGAACTGAAATCAAAGCCATATTCTACACACACTTTACTGTTCCGAAAGCTATTACGCACAAATGGTGAATCAATGAAGGAGTGTAAGGAAGTCCACTGACAGCTGAGCAATCCAAACACTTTACTGTACATGGCATCACTGCAATTGTCACATACAACAATATGGCTTGGGCTGGCACAGTTCTCATGCTCTGAGGCATCACTATGGGTCTTCACTTCCACATCAGTTGTGGTACTATTCTGAGAGTCACCACCCTTCACCAAAGCCTGAGCAGCTTTTTTGACTATGCTCATCACTGCATCTTGCGCACTACCAAACAGTGTTTTTGGAGGTTCTCCTGTATCTAGATCCAGATGTTCTTCATCATCATCATCATCAGCTACATCAGGAACTGATTCATGAACCTCAACTTCAGTCTCCAGAACTTCAAATTCACTAGTGCCATAAACACGAAATAGCGAGATTGGACAATAGTGCTCTGACCCATAGTGTGAATGCAGTTCTACCTTGATGAATTTTCCAAACAAGTGAGGAGCCAGGTTGAAGCTTTGTATGTCTCTCTCATCTTGAGCAGTAAAGTGGCCAACATTCCTCCAGTCACGACTGGGAAAACGGTCACTCAGCCACACAGAGAAGTCACGTGGGGACGATGAAAATAGTTCAAAATTGGCCAAATCAATCTGAAAAATAACCCACATTCATCACTCTCAAATGTATACACACATAAATATGTATACACTATGCTTACTGAGTACCTTCATAACAAAATGAATAGCAGGGCAGACAACACACTCATACACATACAGACACAGAACGCAACATACAATAAAAAAGATGGATAGTGCCCACTCAGTGACACACTATACACAAAGAATATAAATACGACAATCTAACAAACACTCAAAAATTAATCTTTACTGTTACAAAAGCACAAGATAACAGCTCCTTGATATACAATGACCTGTAAAGCTGTGTTGAACAAAATAAAGATGTTGTAACACATGTATACATTGCCTAAATAAATCTGCTCCCCCCCCCACTTGTTAAAATTCAAACTTGAAATGTTACTGTGAGTTGAGATAATTTTGGAGAGTGGTCCATTAAAATAGTGAGATTCCGCACGGGATTAGCAGTGCCTGACCGGTTCAGAAAAAATTCACAAACACTGACTTAATCTTTATTGTATCAGATTGTATTATAGTAGTAATATAAGTGTATGATCAACAAATTAAAATATCTTAATAAGCTTCCTGTATCTGATAACACAAACATGAAGTAGTGACACACACACACACACACACACACACACACACTCTCAAGAAGGGACTGTCAAATTCCACTGTAAAATTAGTTACAATTCCACCCCACTTTCATTAGATGATTATTACCAGCACAGAATCAAGTGTTATGTCCCTACTCTAATTATCTCTACACCCTGCCTTCTTACTGTTTAAACTGCTATTACAATATCAAATACCCTTCACTGAAATTTATACATACCTTTTTGGCCTGAATGGCCTCACACAGTTCTACAACGAACCAGAAGCGATTAGCACAAGCATTCAGAACATACTCATCACGTGACGGTGAGATTATAGATCCAGCATACAAGGCTTCTGGATTAGTTGCTACAATCTTCGCTCCACAGTCAGGAGAAGCATAATTCTTCGATCGTATTTTTAGATTTCCACTGGAGCGACTCGGGTGCCCTGTAGGTGGAGCTGTGGAGTTCTGGACTGCTGACCATAATACAACAAAACAGCAAAGAAAAATACACTGCCACCGTCTGTTCATTACAATTTGTGGTGTATGATCAGGGCTGCTATATCTAGGTCTGTTTACCGAAGCCTTTGATAGCCATTTTTAATAAACGATACTGCATGCTGGTGCACACTTGTTTACAATATGCCCACACTTTACCCTTCACAACAAGCCTTTCTTAAAATAAATCAGATGTTATGCAACTCAAGCATTAAGATCATGCAAATGGATGAACATCAGTTTTTGTGCAAATTCTGCATGAATTGTGTTGTCAAGGGACATACAAAGAAATTCTGCTAATGCAGTTTCACTCCACTTACTCATCAACTTGTGGCTATAGGAACAACTAACTGCTTCAGACAAATTTATAGATTTGCATCACATCGTTAAGTAATACATATATGAAGCCTACAAACTTAAATTCTGTTGTTATTCTGCCCCCATGCAGCAGGTCATTCTTACTGTCAAAAATATTCATTTTTTTTTTTTAAATCCAATGCCAGCACATGTCCTTATGGACTTCGTGGTCCTCCCTTCTGGGCATGGCAGGAGTGTAACCAACTTCTGAGGTTGGGACGCCCATGAGGCATAGTTACGTTGTCCAAATGATTTGAGTGGTGATATAGGAAGATGTGGTGCCAGGAGGGCCCTTAAACCTAAATTCTACTAAGCTACCCAGACCATGGTCACCGTGGGAGTCCTCCCCTTCAGGGAAAATTCCCACAGTAGAGCCGAATCGAACCCGGGACCTCATGATTAGTAGTCAGAGACTCTGACCACTAGACCACGAGGCTGGTCAATACTCATATGTATGCTAGGTAGTAATTACAGCCAAAAATACTCTGGCAATACAAGGCAGCACAGACAAAACTAGTGTTAGGATGGTACTAGAGCTACAACCTTTTATAGTAAAAAGTTATATCTAGATAGCAACACTGTTCATTCTATCAAGCTGCTGAATATTTCAATTTCGCTGTGTGCATATTTATATGAACAGTGCTTTGATAGTGTCCCTCAAGGGCTATAATGTATGTACAAAAACACTACTGCATCTAACCAATACTGCTGTCTTTTCCTATCGGCTTGTTAATCATACAGAAAAAGCCCACTCATAGGGCACTTGTTTTAGGTTTGGAAGTAGGCTGGTCTGTATCATTTTTCTTTAATATTAACCTAAAGAACTTCTGCTGAGCTTGACATAGTAGCTGAATATGACCTGTCAAGTGCTACAAAAATTAGCAAACTTCTGTAAGAGACTGAATTACCGATACAATTCTTCCCAACAGCACATAAAAATACTAATGAATAACATTCAAGGCTGTTATTATGGGTGTTGTCCACTGCCCTTCATTTCTCATATAAAGGCACAGTTTGGCAATAGGTTCTGTCTGTCTTCAGGTTGCATATACATACTGTAAGAGCTTCTTCACACCCTAACCTCTTAAAAATGGCAAAAGGACCTACGTCCAGAATACTTTAGTTCTTATATCAAACAAAGACGCTGTACTAAATCAGGAGAACAGCCTTAAATGTTGTGTCATACATTATCTTTACAATTATCTGACAGACAACTCAGCCACTGGAAAAGAATACTGAAAATGTAACACACATCCTTGGATGTTAAACTTGATCTCTCACACTAAGGGGTGAACACAGACTGAAGACTTTCAAAAACACAGTGCAAGAAGGATATGGGGACCTAAAAGACAGAAGGCTGGAAAAACCTCCAAGATGAAGCATTTTATGTCTTGCATGCCTTGCCAGATTTATTGGGATGTTCAAGGGAAAACTCCACTTCAAAAATTTAAGCCCATAATGGTAGGATAATATTAAAATGGATCATAAAAATAGGACTGGAGGGTAGGTTCATTCATAATGTATAAATAAATAAATACACCAATCAATAAATAAGTAAATAAATGAGAGGACTGTGATCTGGTAATTATGTTACAGGACAAAAGCATAAGATAAATGTGAAAAACAGGTAATGAATGTCTGTTTTCTATAAAATATGGGGAATTTCTGAACTAGGTGAGCAACTACTAGCTTCTGAACAGGGACTTTGCTGTATGTAGTTAGTTAATTCACCCATGCATCCTACCTAATTTAGTTAATGGTTAAACCAAACTCACTTTAAACACGTTACTGATTTAATGCGCCAAAAATCAGAAAGTACAAACACTCACCCTTTTTTCTCTCAGCTTCTGCCAGCTGTTTCTGTGCCCACTCACTGAATGATGGGATATCCTCTGAGGCTGATGGCTGTTCAGAGCCATCAGTGCTGGCCACTTTTACGTCATCACCTTTGCCAGCATCTGCAACATTCCCACTGTCGTTTGTGGCTGCAGCCAAATCAGGAACAAGCGCAGCATCTGTCTCCACCAGCATACCTTCTGGCTTCTGTGACTTTACTTCTATTACTTTTGGCTCAGCACGAACTACGTACTGTCGATCCTTTTCTTTAAAGATTCTATCATCAACAGCATCTTCCAAAATAGAAAGATTCGTTGATGTTTCTTCATTATGTGGAAGTGACTCATCATCAGATATTTGTGGTCTTACAATCTGTGTTTCAACTGGTGAAGTCACTGTTCCAAGACTACTATTCCTGTTTTCCATCAACAGGCCTTCTGTATGGTGATGTGACACAGATGAAACATGGTCTTGAAGTTCAGCTGAGACCGTATCTACTAGAGTGAAGACTACACCTTGACCTGCCTCAAAGAGCCTGAAAACAGACCAAATGTTTGCAATCCACATGATCCCATATATTACAGATCATGGTTATTTATGCAAGTACAGAAATTTAATTTGATTCTCAAATAAATAATGTAAAAATACATTTATCCACTACACACAAAGACACACATATGTGCATGTGTGCATGCCCACACACACACACACACACACACACACACACACACCCTTTATGTTTCCTGGCTTGGGAACCAAACACCAAAGTCCCTTCATAAAACTTGTGAGAGATGAGGTTCTCACAACAGTGAGTATCAAATCTTCCAGAAAGAATACAAGCTCATGTGGTTCAGTACACAGATAACATTTCAGAGGACACTGGTGCATCCACCTTCAGGGTAGAAGATGAAGACGGCAGATTCCTTTTAACAGGCTACAGTCCATCATATCTCACATAAACATAACCTTTTATAAATTATTTTGTTATGTTCAAAATAATATTCATAACTCTTTCATAAATTGTAGTAAATTAACTAGCAATTATGGTCTGTAAAATTTAAAAATCACCTGTACATAATACCTGAACTTTTTTTATTATTATTTCTTCCTTCCTGTAAATAAATGAAAAATCAAATGGATGTCATACCTAAAGGAGTAAATGTACGGCCAGGACAGCTCAGTTGGTTTGGTGACAGGGTCATGAATGGAGGCACAGAGAATCGTGAATCAGTCACTTCCCACAAGGCCAAAGAAATTTTTCTCTTCTCTTAAGACTCTACACCAGCTCTATGATTGGTACTGAGGGCTCTTATGCCAGAGCTAAAGCAACCAGAACATGAAGTGACCAGTCACCTCTAGGCAGCATCAAGGTTAAAAATGTATGTCTTTGTGACATGCAGCTTAATTAGGTTCAGAGAAAACTTTACCTTTAGGAGTTCATATGGCTAAGCCAATTCAGTACCATAATCAACCACTGTCATGTCCCAGTTCCTGATATTTGTATAAATTATATGTAGTTTGTTATCCCAGATCAGCTGTCATAAATGTGCATTTCTTGGGGTTCTTCACACAAATTCTGATATTATGTTGAAAACCAGGCAATGCTCTGTGTTTTCCTAGACTGTACTGCTTCATAAACCACCACCACCACCACCACCACCGCCGCCATCGTCATCATCATCACCACCACCACCACCACTGGTACTGTGGTACTGTCAGTGACAGAGCAAAGGAGTAGCTTCATGTCGTCTGAGATGTAACACCTTATTGTTGGCCCAGATATTTCAAAGGCACATTGTGCCTTCGGAACACTGCAAACTATTTACCAACAACAAAGTGTAATATCTAAGAAGACTCCAGTCTTCAGCAGCACTGCTGTGAGAACCTCCAATCTCAGAACCATTAATAGATTCAATTTACTCATACATCTCACATTAAGCAAATGCTTCCACTTGATATACTGAAATTTTTGTTCACTTACATTAGTAGTTCCACTCACACAAAGAATGGAAATAACAATAAAACATTTGCCTTCCTAAAAATCAGCTTGCCCCATATACCTTTTCACAACTTAACTGAATCCAATTTACAACCCTCAACTGTAAATAAAATTAATTAAGATGGACAGTAATATTCAATTAATGAAGTCATAACTTAATCAGGGATGTGCAGCGTTATGAAGATTACAACTCAGATACAACCAAAGACAGCAGAGGCAGGCCTCACCGGTCATAAAGTGGAGGGAATGCCCATGCAATCCATGTAAGAGTCAGATACAGCAGGGTAACCTGCAGGAGACGGTAGAATGCTCGACGACTCCAGCGGAGGACTTCATGTCCATCACATGAAGCAAAATGTGTTGATGGTGCTGTTAGCTGCTTCAGGCTACATACTGGCCTTTCCATTGCCTGCCTGCTCTTCTGCAGCAGCTCTGATCTTTACACAGTTACATATCACTCTATAAATCCCTTATCATTTTGAAGTGACAGACCCTGCATCATCAGTTACAGGGATCTTATAACAGCAAGACTGCAAATAAAACAGTAAATTGCAAAATCACTTTCTTCGTCAGCCAAACATACCAAAAGTGACCACCTATCAAGAAAACAGGAACCACTACTTCACTTTGAACTCCAAACATTGCACAACAAGCATAGAAAAGAAAACCAACTAGATGCTACTGAATGCTTTATTGCACTTATAATCTGCTCAACATGTTTAGGGCACTTATATGGCCATCATCAGGAGCTCGAGACTATACTTGTGTCATTGCTGCATATGGTGTGTAATGCCTTGGTTAATATTGGTCTGCTCCTAACAGCTGACCAGCAGCAACCAAGGCATTATACACCATATGTGGCAATAACACAAGTATAGTCTGGAGCTTCTGTTGATGGGCACATAAGTGCCCAAAACATGCTGAGCAGATTATAAGTGCGATAAAGCATTCAGTAGCATCTAGTTGGTTTTCTTCTCTATGTTAATACAACGATGCACGGACAAACATACAACAAATTGCCCAAAAATTTAGCACCTAGCATAGTATTTGATTTGTATTCGATGAGCCACTGATCCAATTTAAAAACTTCCAGCTGTACTGTATGTTATTCCTGTCTATGGAGGGAAACAAACAAGTCCCACTTACTTGTTTCACTGCATATCATGCACAGTTTCATAGTAATTTCTTTACTACTTGAAACGACATTAATACCTTCCAGACATAGAAGTTGCTCTTACTCTACAGTCTCTATTCCAAACTAATCTTCAGGAAGTGAGATTTAAGGTACTCACAACATTGGCATCAATATAATTGTTTTGTGGGAAGTGACAATGTGCAGTCTGGTTCAAATGCACCAACGTCTCAGAAAAACCTGCTGCATCCATTATCACGTACCCACTTCTCTCATTAGTTGTATTTCGACAAAATAAAGAGCAAAATTACATCAGGTCATTAATTTACCTCACAATTATCCGTTGTCACTTCGCGCCAGCCTGTTTATCGTATTACTGTAACTCACCCCGACCTTCCACACGCGCTGCGGAGTAGCGGCGGGAAGTGAAAAACGATGTAAGATAAAACAAGCACTCTGTATAATCGTGTGACTTTCTGTGACGTTGTACGAAGGGTCTGACTGAAACGTTTAACGACACTGCTATCATCTATCGTATTTCGATGGTAGAGCCTTAGAGAGAGAAGAAATGAACGCTAGAAACGCGTAAAATCTATGAATTACGAGTACCTTACATCAAAATCAAAATTCGAAAGCTAACTAATTTCCCGCGCGATCTTTTGAAGTAGACATGTGTCTCTCTTCGCAGTTTGGTGGGAAGAATGGCTGCATTTTGAAAATCAAACTTCGATATTATAGAACTGACATAATTCACAAAATCCAAACAGAATGTGCCAACGAGTTATGACTTCCCACTTTCAAAAATAATTTAATTCGCAGATTTATAGCCCGTCCATTTTTAGGTGTATCACACAATCACCCGTTTTGCCACTTTTAACCAAAAGCTTGCACAGGTCAAGAACATTTACAGCGTCCAACTTACACCACGACATCCAAGCAGTCTTGCAGTAAAATCATTCTGTAACGTAATTTCACCCACGGAAATGCATATACAAAACCGGAGATTTCAGTACACACGGCACGTCGGAATATACAATTAAAATTCTAATTCCGCTGTTTTAAACCATCACGATATAATGACGTCCAGTATCTGTCGTGTCCCGTACGAAAGTCTGCTGGCAACCTCACGCTCTCCAGTTAATAAACGATGATATGCGAGGCCGACCGACCTTTAGAACAAGCAGACGACCTTAACAAGCCGAATGACCGTCGAAGTCCACCCCGTTTCGAGAACAATACGTTATAAGCGTAGCGGAAACAGTAAGGTGCCGACACTTACAAAATGGCTGTACATCGGGCGAGAACTTGACAGACAGTAGCAATACGAAGGCCAGGTGGACCTCCTTCGCTTAGCATACCTCAGCAAATTTTCCCGCACGGCTAGGCGTACTATGCATCCACGCAAAGTTCGCCTACAGTAACTGTTGAAAGTAAAGCTGACATTTAAGGTACTCAGACAGTGGCTACCCTAACTAGATTAGTCTTCCGGAATGTGAAGCCGCGTGGAACTGGATATAACCGGCCAGGGTCCGTAGTTCAAGTCTCGGACTAGGCATCAAGAAGAAAAGAAGATAAACTGGTCGTCCAGTCATCGGCCAGTTTGAATAGAAAGGGAAGGGAATAACTGTATTCAAGTTTTGGAATGCGCGGAGGGGTTTAGCAGTTCAAACCTCTAATTGGTAGCAGGTTACTAAAAGGGGTAGAGGTCCAGCACACCTCATTGCCATAAAGGGCTTGAATTCTCTTTCTTGTGATAGCGGTACGTAGCGGTATACAGGCGTTCCTAGTTAAAATTATATTTTTAGATGGGCTTGCCTGAACATACCTGTCTTCTTGAGAAAGGGAGAGACAAGCCAGAGCAGGTAAACAATTTCACAGAAGAAAGAGGTAGGGAACAGAGTTGTGAAGATATTGTAACGGCAATTGTGTCTTGGTCATTCTTAAGTTTACATGTTTGTGGTTAAGGTCTCAATAAATTAGAGTTTAATAGCATATAATTACTAACAACGATCAACCACAGCGGCTCCTGTCCCTCCGTCTATTCCTTTGGATGGGTTCTTGCTTACCGACGAGTGTAAGAATTATTGTAAATGAGAGTTGAGCAACTTAAAGCGGATGGTTACATGGAGATAAGTATCCAAACTTGATATGTGGTTGACGGTGCATCATAATTCAATGTGGACAGCCTACAGCAGCCACAGGTATGTACTCTAATCAGCTTACACACTAAATCACACCTATACACAACAGCTGAGACAACCGACTACAACACCCCACATGACAACCACACAACCCACTTAGTTAAAAACATGAAAACAGACGAACATATCGATCCATAAACACCAGACACGTTTGGAAATAACGCTGCCCATTGTTACAGCACTACACCACACGCGGCGATAAAACCACTGAGTCGTCAGCTCCTGAGGATGAGCACAAGGTTGCCCGAAACATGTTGAGCTACTTATAAAGAGAAAATAAAGAAAACACCAAGTGACATCTTGTTGGTTTCTTATTCCACATAAGTATCCAAGTTTCGGAGAAACTTCGCGTCTCCATACTCAAGGCAGAATTGTGAAAAATGCGAGGGAAGTGTTATGGAGGAATGATCAGGACTGGTTCCGAGATCAAAACAAAAGAAACTGGTGGGCATGCACGAGCCAAGATGTCTGTGGCATGCACCACATAAATGAACCGACAGTTACCAGAAGTCATGAAATAGGCTGCTTTATGAAGACACGTGCCAAGATGCCCTTACAAAACAGCCCAGGTAAGGGCCACTGACTCCTTGCAGTCTTATGGAAACCGGGGGTGGGGAGTGCAATTCGATTCTGAAGGAAACAGGAACTTCCACCAAAACGCCAGGAAAGTTTGATATTTTGACACAGTGTGATACCCAGAAGGTTCCACATTAAATATGAGCACTGAACGCCCCTCTGCCGCACGTATTGTACATTCAAACGTTGTAAAATTACCTATACAGTTCAGGTCTACTTAAACGACGCTACCAAACGCGTCTAGTATACAGCACGCAATAGCAGTTGACAGAGTTACTGTACACAGAGTGGCGCAGTGTTGCAGAAGTCACTTGACATTCGATCCTCTCTCTCAGCCCGTGCACCGGACTGCCACCTACAGGTGTGACGATACTAGATGCTGTATAATACAATTTTGACCTCCTGATGATGAGCACATAGTTCTCGAAACATGTAGGGGCATATAATAAACGTATTATAAAACAAGATTTTGTGCATTAAGTTGGTTAATTACTAAGATTATACCGAGATGCATGGTCAGCAAAACATCAAAATTTGACATTCGATGTTTAACTGCAAGGCCGTGTCAAGTAACTTGACGCTATCGTGTATATAGTGGGTTGGTAAGTTTACGAGCGGCAATGGTCACAGTCTGTGTGCATACAGCACAAACGCGGAAACTGCCAGCAGTTTCCCAGTAAAGATTCGAACCCTGGATTCTCAGCATATAAAGCAGGAGCGCTGGCCACTACATCAAAATGTTCGTATGTCCGAGCCTACATCGGACGGACGGGTCACATGCAGGACAACATTCTGGTCCTACTTTCCCTTAATAATTTTCGCAAACTTTTGGGTTAAAAACGTTTCGGATGTATGAGTATGAACACATGTTAACAAATTATGGGAAATGAATTACATGATGTCATGACCATCGCCCGCAAATGCTTGGAGGAAAGTGCATAAAGCAATCCGCCACAAAGCCAGCCTAGAAACCAGACACACATACTGTGACCATGAATGGGAATTTTATTTTCAGTTCTTGTGCCAAGTATGGACAAATTCCGCACAATGCGCATTCACCAAACACTTTGAGTACTTCTCGCCTGCAAATGCACGCCTAACCCTCTGACACCATCCACTCCGACGTCCACCCATTCCTAGTTACGCAGATCAGATCTTCCCCAAAGTTTTGGAAACTTTATTCGCACATTAACTACTAATCTGCCCACCGCTCACTCAGGAAGATCTTCATCACTAACACTGCCACTTCTCAATTCCGGATAGTTTATATTTGGGGTTCGTAGGGAGAAACTTCAATCGACTATTTGGCTGCAAATTCCACTTCTCTGTCTCATCCACAATCCATCTAGTACTACCGACGCTACACAGTATCGGCAGTCAACATTACGTTGTAGCACAATCACTCACGATCGCATGAACGCGATAAATGATACCACCTACATTCTAAATACTGCTTTGCTATGGAATAAACGCATTTAGGTATGATGCACTCTGAGAGCGTCTAGAAATCTCAAGGCAAACTCGAACCCCTCCCCACTTTCAGCTTGTAATGCGATGCAGTCACATTTCAGAACAGCCTCCCAATCTGGCACATACCGTCTATTCCTGTAACAAACTCACACGCTATTCCAACACCATTATGTACACTTCCTTTGCAATAAAAAACGTTGTGTGGGAGGATGACATAACATCAAGGCATTTCCATTCCACGGAGCAGATTCTTCATGGAGAATCTAACAGTTCCTCAGCTAGTCAAATTTTCTCGCATTGTATAAAACACGAAGGTTCATTACCGTGTTCACAACAGCCCGCCACTCATCCCTGTCCTGAGATATCAGTTCAGTCCACGTGCCATCAGCATTTGCACACGTAGAAATATCATGAAAAAAACTCGGGCACTATAGCCAATCTCCAAATGGGAAGCAGGAGTGTCAACAAATGAACAGCGTTATTCAGAAGAGGCGGTTAAAAACTTAAAAAAAAAGCCAGCTCGCCTCTTGAAAGGACGCCTGGAAAAACAGTTGGCAAAAAGAAGAAATGTGATCCAAAACTTCATTAACACACTATTAATTAAATAATATAATACAGTATGGTCTAACCCAACTTTTTCATTAAATATCTTATGAATTTACAGCTTTCAGCTGCATGTTTCGGCTATTTAGAGCCGTCTTCAGGCTGAAATTAGGAGGCCCTCTAAGTTCAGCCTGAATATGACTCCAAAAAGCCGAAACATGCAGCTGAAAACTTTAAATTCATAAGGTACTTAATACAAAAGTTGGGTTAGACCATACTGTATTATGTTATTTAACTAACAGATAAACACACAAAGGGGATGCCTGGCCTTAGCGTCGTTAAAATGTCCCTGCTCTTCACCTGACTATATGCACATACACAAGGCATTGACATACAGGGTGATTCAGGAGGAATCTGCACTACTTTGGGATGTGATAGTATGAGTGATTCTAAGCAAAAAAGTTCATATGAACATGGGTCCGATTTTGAATGGTTACGGAGTTATGACCGCTTG
>Ga0123357_10005019_pt1 | contig 15738 bp, 8 predicted proteins | sample TergutEmb28metaG_FD_89873 | JGI IMG/M metagenome (GOLD analysis project Ga0123357, IMG submission 89873) | Embiratermes neotenicus P4 segment gut microbial communities from Petit-Saut dam, French Guiana - Emb289 P4 | ecosystem: Host-associated > Arthropoda: Insects > Digestive system > Gut ... | reverse complement strand
TTTTTGTTTTTTTTTTTTTTTTTTTTCAATTACAGTTGTAACAAGCCTGATATCTCAACCCTGTACATTTCTGCATATACTGCTTTAAACGTACGCCTTTCTATACATTTATATATTCTGATGATAGCTTGCCAAAAGCTGAAACATGGAACTTTGGTTTTATATCAAACTATAATTTGTGATTGACAGATGTATTTATTGGTGTAAGTTAAATTGGTTATTTTAATTTAAATAAGGTTAAATTATGTTATTAAACTAGTTTTACAACCAGTCCGTGACATATTACAGGGAATGGAAGATACAAGTCAGGCCACAGAAAGAAGTCCTATAGATCAACCATCACCACATCTCCCTCAGGTTTTAACGCAACCCTGCCAGGGTACTTAGCATATCCCTTTCTAGTATTTTGTACCTGTATTTATATTAATTTATTATATTAAAATAGATCTGTACAGGCTGAATACAACCATTGGATGTGGAATATGTCAAGTAAAAATAAATATGCTGTACCATATCATGCTAGTGTGTAAAACATAAATAATTACAAATAAAATAAGCTTCATATAATATAAGTATAATTTCTTGTATAAAAAGGTTACCATATCAATGAACATTTTTTACAATCAATATTTAAATACAATTTAAGTAAACATGAAAACAACTTAAAATAATTCTGAGTTCCTAAATAGCAACAGACCATGGGAATAACTGTAGTCAGATTTTCCTTACTGTATACATGTAATTACATGTATACAGTAGAATTCCTCCAATATATAAAATGAATGTGTATTCCAGACTTTCTTTAAAGCTTTCTTAAATTTATTTGGATTTCCTGCGATTTTTTTTTTAATTTCTATGGGTAGCTTGTTAAAAAGTTGTATAGCTGAGTAGTGAACTCCTTGTTGGTAGACAGTTGGCCACTGGGAGATGGAGATTTTTACTTTTTCTGGTATGCATTATATGATTTTCAGAACTTGTCATGAAAAGATCCTTAATATTTACCACGAATAAAAGGAGAGAAAAGATATACTGTGATTTAAGAGGTAAAATTTCCATTTTTTAAATAAGCTCCTATGAGGGTCCCACTCTTACATCCCATAATAATTCTATTTGCTCTCTTTTTATCTTGAAAATTTTTGACTACAGGAAGAGCTCTGCCAAAATATAATACTGTAAGTCATAAGTGAGTCAAAAAGAGAATACTAAGTCATTATCAATGTTGCATGAGACATGTATGTCTTAATAGATGTAAGTACAGAGCAACCAGTTATATATTTATAAGTAAATTATTATGGTTTCTCCAAGATAATATATTGTCAACAGCTAAACTAAGAAATTTTGTATGACAAAAGTTTGGAATTGTTTTGTCACCTTATCTAATCTTCCTACAAGCAAGTGTGTTATTTTATTTGTAAATTGAATGTATTGTGTTTTCTCAAAATTTAGAGAACGTAAGTTTGCATTAAACCATCTATTTGAAATTTCATAAAACTTATGGGTATTTGTATTAAAATCTATAGGATTAGGGTGCATGAACAACATACTGTTATCAACCACAAATAATATTGGACCAGATTCATTATTTATTATCTTGGTTAATTCAGTTATATATAAAAACAATAGCAGACACTGCACTGACCCTGGCACCTTGACCGTTTCCCATCTTGTATGCAAATAGACAAAATATACAAATATGAAGAAGTCTGCAGAAGATACCTCAAAGTTTGAATCACCTGGACACAACTTCAGACTTGAAAATTACTTGAATATTATTCAATTATATTCATTCATTCATGTAGGAATCTTGCTCCTTTTGAGTTACAAGTTTAATATAAAGACTTGATTTATTGAAAAATTAATATATAAACTTGCCAGTGATAAACATGTGTATGTAAGGAACAAGCACAAATTCAGACATTTTGTAGGAATCATGACATGAAAATCCTGTCTACAAATAGAGCAGCATTTTGTCCCAGAGTTAACAAAATCTTATGATGCAGCACAGATTGGAAGAAACAATAAATATAAATTTATTGTTTTATATTATATGCAACAGCCTGAAAATTGGGAGAATATGAATATTATCTGTAGGCAATACACAATTTTAATTCATTGGTCTGTGTCTGAAATTAGTTTCATTCAGTTAAAACATGTACTTTTAGTACACCTTTGATAAGTTTAGGAAGGAAATCAAATTTTGTTCAGGGTAAGACCAGAATCATATTGTTTAAACGTTATGAACAGGGATTGTTTTACAGTACAAAGCAAATGTTTTTACACGGCTTTCTTATAAAGCAGTATAATAAAATAGGATATGTGTTATTACAGAAGTCAGTAAAAGGATGTTTACACACATGGTATGCAGCTTATCAAGAACTTAAACTCAGGATTGCCTAGCATGGAATAAAGTGATTTATCACTGTAATTGTAACTCTATGATAAATAACGCATTTTAAACTATTGGAAAATCATTACTGTTACTACTGAGCTGAAATCTATGACACTTTCTTCAACAGCTCTTACAGTATGCTAAATGGTTTCTTATAAACTGTTGATCTATCCACAAAGCAGTAACATGCTATTTAAAGAGACATTTAATTGTACAGTACTAACCTACACATTACAATAAACATTGCACATTACACATTTGTCTATGCCTTTACAGGCTACAAAATTGTTTCTGTTCATTTGGCACATTGAATTCACGTGATACAACTATTCTGATAGTTGCCATTAATGACTCTGAAAATAATGAATAATTTTTCTAAACAACACACAGGTTAAATAATTAAACTAACTTTTGGTTGGATTTGAAAGCTCCCACCATTAGTTCAGTGCTCAAAATGGACAAATGTGAAGATTATATAGTCCTGAAGATCAGCAGACTTTTAAAATGAATACTTATAATCCAGTTGTTTTGAGAGTACATAGAATATCTGAGGTAATGCATGTTACTGACTACCTAGTAGAGTAGAACTCCATTTATCCAGATTAACTGGGATGGTGAGCCACCTGGATATACAGAAAATCTGGATAATTGGATTATTTTTTGAAAAGAGGCTGCAATGGCAGTTTGAAATGTGGCTGTTACTCTTTACAGCATGTACTTGCATCTAAACCTTTCAGCTATGCCTGATTTAAAGTTCTGGACACCATAACACTGTACTACTGTACTTGATCTGATAGCTGGTAGTTTCAAGGCATGTTCATGTTGTAAAATTCGCGACAAAGTTACCTGAAGGGCCAAACCAATCTGGATTATTAGTGATCCAGATAAACAGCGTCTGGATCAGTGGAATGCTATTGTAATAAATTGTATGAAATCTACTGAGTATTTTTACAGTGACTTCTTGTATGATCTGCAGAAAACATTAGTAAGTATTTTTAGGACATGCAACAGGAAGATATTCCAAATACATAATATGTGTAACCAAAATTCAGAAAAAAACTGTTTTGCATCCTGGCAAAGGCGTCAATCACGGCAAATGTATCTGAGTTTTTCCTCTATTATAGTGTATGAAATGATAGGAATGTTTTAAAGTTATAACTAATATGTAAATACTGAAAATCTGTCCTAAATTTACCTGGATGCATGAATGACCTCTTACATTTGTTTTACACTTATCATAAAGTAAAAAGGGTTGTATGTGTGTGCATACATTCTTGCATTATATTCTACTGCACTCACTGGTCTTTGAGGAAAGAAGTCCATTTTGCAACAGATGAAGAGCTTGATAGGAAAAGTAGACTGGACTGATAGTTTTCTATACACTTGTGCCCATTCTCTTCCCTCTCATCACAGAAATGAATAAGGAATAATCATCATATGCTTCATAATTTTAAAAAAATTAGAAAATTGTATGCTTTCAGAAGTGTTGCATGAAGTAGGAGTATTTGCTTCACAGTGTACCATTTTAAGCACTGCTGACTAAATTCTCTCCACTATCTGTAAGAAGTAGTTTTAACATGAGGCCATAAATACTGTAACTAGTACACACATTTGGTGTCTTTAAAAAAATAAAAGTAGGCATAACAATGGTCCCTAAAATGCTTATCTTTGTCCCAGCTCTGTAATAGACTAATAAGGACCTTTCTTATTACTGCAGCCAGAGAACAGCACTGCGATGATATCAGTGCTCAAAATGGATCTTAACTTACATGCATCAAAACTAACATAATATTGTATCACAGACATATTTTGTAATCCAGTTACATTAAATGCAACCTACTTGCAACTACAAGGACAACAGATGTACTGACGAAAACAAATTAAATTTGTATCCTCCTTCCATCTATGTCTCTTTGGCCTGCTAAACATCTCTTACGTAAATCCTCCTACTCTAAGCAATTATATTCTGAAATCTCTGCCCACCTGAATTCTTAGTGTGCATACTAAATAAGGAAGAGTGGTTTTGATGGCTGGAACAGAGGAATTCATGGACTCTGTTAAGACATCAGATTCATATGCCAGCTAATTCAGGTCTGAGACTAGCTAGATCTAATGCAAGTACATTCTGCAATGAAGATTAAAGTTTTCTGGCATGTTCCATCTTTATTGTGATCTTTCGAAAAGTTTGTAGTTATTGACCATTTGACACAGTGTAAAATCTCAGAAGATCAGAATCTTCAACAACACTTTTGTAAGAACCTCACATTTCGTATTTTTTATTCTTTTTACATTCCTAAAAGTTAATATAACTTTAAAATGATATAACAATTTCTTTAAATTTTTGATAATACGAGTATTTGTGGTCAGTTTCAATACACGTAATTAGTGCTTACATTCCATATTTCATAAATTTTTGACATACCTTGAAAATCAGAGTCCGTGTGAATATATGCAAGGTTATACTACTTTAAAAAATGATAATTTTAATTCCACTGAATAACAAATACTTGCAAAATAATAACACAAACTTAACCTTCGGACTAGAAAACTATCTACAAAGCTACATGGTTTCAAACCCCTGAAAACAGTAATCTTTGGTAGTCTCCATCATGTGTATCTAAATTACACAAAAACTGCCTCTTTTTTGTGGAATTTTATGTTTTGTGCCAGTTCCATTTGGAGCACTGAATTGTGGCATATCGCACGAAATGAAAATAAAGTTTCATCTTAGACATTCACTGGCATTGTGTTTTATAGTATTACAAATTATCATGTAAACACCTTTGACACTACTGCTTATTAATATTACTGTAGATCTTCAGAGGACATGGCAACACATTTCAATTCACATTTAGATAATTTTCAGACCAATATTTTACATAACATAAACTACATTTTCATGCATAACTTACACGTTGATACACTGAGATCTCATTCCTTGCTTGAAACATAATATGTGTTGCATACAATTACTATTGTGTTGAAATCATTGAAATATTTGGTAATTCGATATAATTTTAAAATAATTCTGATACTGGGGGTTTGTTATTCCCTGCATTATCTTTCCTAAGGATTTATGTTGCCTGTGACATACAATAAAACTGCTGTACATGTTGGCATGTTTGATGCTGATTTTCTGCCATATCTTCTCTGAGAATTTTTGTTTCCAGTGATGTATTTTACAACAATCAATATGTTTCTTTGTGAGTGTGTATAATGATGGTATGTATTAACTGATGGTGACCAATTTAAAATTTTTGTCTCATTCATCAAGTAAATACCCAGGTAAAAGTATTTTGTTAAGAATCTCATCACATATCAGCCTATGATGTGCATTTAGAGTAGGTGTTGTTGATCTTAGTAAAGTCGCTGTCAGGAATAGAGTCTACTCCTGACATGACATCAACTTATCATATATTTCAATTATTTTAACACTGTAGCCCTAGTATGCAAACATGTATTATTTTTTAAGTAAGGATTTAGATCTCAATCTATCAACATATACCTTATACTTGCAATTGTAATTTCTTTTATGCAAAATATTGGCCTGAATATGACTTAAGTGTGGGTCAAAACATGGTACCATTTACTCCAAAGATCTAAAGTAATATCAATAAACAATTATGTCACAGACAATTATCTACTAACTTGTAATAAAGATAGATAGTTTATTTTCCTCTATTGATGTTTCTACCAACCAAGCATTTTTTTTTTGAATCTATACAAATATATTTCTAAATGTTGGAAACCTTGAGTGAAAAGTGACAAACACAAGAAGAAAGAAATATTCATGATGGCAAATATCTGAATAACAAAGGATGTGAGAATTCCATACAAAGCAACAAAACAGAGCAAAGTCCAGAAGAGAAGTGTGACATACATTATGGTGCTATGGGATTTCTCATGGCTTTGAAGGTGGTTAAAACTTGCATCATAGCGACAACTTACCTTCATATTACTAGATGAATAACATATATTATACAATGAATTCCCTCTTGTACTAGGGAGGGAAGGGATTGAGTTTCTACATATTACTTGTCCATCTTTGTATAAGGAACCATTAGACAGATCAAATGTAGGTGTTTCAGGAGATGTTGGATTTTTATTGCTTTTAGTGGAAGTCTCAAATGATCCAGAAGCATAAAATTCGGTTAGAGTTTGTTCTTTTATCTTCCATCGAGTTGCCAACCAATCTTTCAGTTCTTCTTCCCCAGATGGAAGGCTGGAACCAGCAAAACTGAACAAGGACAACAAAGCAAGCATATAGTTACAGCATATAAATTTTATGCATCCCTATTTCTGGCTCTCCTGTGAAGTTTTGTCTTACTCAGCTCAGAGTATACACCTTGCCTTCCAAAGGAGTGAGTTAGTTATCTTTAACCTTTTGGCGCCGAAATTATTTTTTTAAATTTTAGCACACTCTGTATATAAAATGTAAATAAAACAGGAACCAAATATGTTAGAATTATGAAACAAACTGCATTTTGAAGAGAAAGAACGGAGAGTATATACCATGTTTAAAATATTCAGTACCTATATTTGTTGAATAAATATATAAAATGCAACATTTAGAGGTTAGCGGTGCGGTACGACCACTATAGGGGTCGTTAGGCTTCAAAGGGTTAATAGGCAGTTCGTAGAGGAAATATCTTTGATTTTAGCATGATTATTGCACAATGAAATTACAGACACCATTGCATCTGACAGACCATTCTTAGTACATTTCGCAATACTTTACAAAAAACAAAAATTTTGAATGAAGCTGACTCACCGAGTTATTGAGAAGTGCACTTCTTCTGGAAAGCGCCCCTTTAAAATGTCAAACTCAGACTGAGGCAGAGTCCGTGGATATCCAACTGTGATGTCATACACAGCATCCAGCAGACCATCTAGAAATAAAAATTCATTTGCAGGTTACTCTTAAAAACCAGCATTTCAAACCTACACCAAAATCAAACAAGTAAAAGCTCTTGCAGGATTGTTGTACAGACACAGACATCATGTTAATTTCTGTGATCTTCCCTTGCAAACACTATGAATTAAAGAAATGAGAAATATTCCCCTAAATATTTAATCTTTGATGGATTATATGATCAGCTTCGTTATGGACCAAGAATGACAGACACATGACAAATTTTTTGAGAAAAGTACATTTGTATGTGTGTGTGTGTGTCTCAGGAAAGATTATGGAGTCTGGACATTAATATGTAAAGACAAAATTCAATACACCACTAATTTGGAAGGTATACCAAGCCTAGTAACCATGTAGAAACCATGATATATAAAAATTTACTGTGTATTTTCCACCTGTTTTTTCATTCCACCCATGCAGTATATATGATAGTTTATGAAATGCATTTTGTTACATTTTATTTTGTTGTATGGATAAATAAGAACTCTCAATATTCTATTTGATATGAGGCCTAATTGAGGGTTTTTAAATTTTTAATAATTGATTATGATTGGTGTTAATGTTTTATACCAGATCTTTTTGGTGTTTTTAATATTATATTACTTTATGTAGTGGTTTTTAACCCCATGTGTGCTTATGTGAAGCTGTTTATTGTGTGATTATTGATTGTTGTCAGTCAGATTTATTTTTATGATATGCTGTATGTCCTATGCTAATGTGTTCTAGGGACTGATGAAAGCGAAACCTCGTATGTACGTACATACTTTTGTGTGTGTGTATGTGTGTGTACGTATTATGTGTGTGTATGTGTGTGTGTGTATGTGTGTGTATGTGTGTGTATGTGTGTGTGTATGTGTGTGTATGTGTGTATGTGTGTGTATGTGTGTGTGTGTATGTGTGTGTGTGTATTTGTCTGTGTGTATCACATATGTATGTATGTATGTATGTATGTATGTATGTATGTACATACGTATGTATGTATGTATGTATGTATGTACATACGTATGTATGTATGTATGTATGTACATACGTATGTATGTATTATCTGTGTATGTATGTACGTATATATGTACATATGTATGTATTTATGTATCAAACTCAGTCAGTCAACACCACGGACATGGGGCTTCATATGATGTCAATTATATGTGAGATTTGAGATTGTAGAGATGGTGTCTACAGAAATTACTGAGTCTGGGTTTTGACGCCATCTAATCTGGTAGAAATATATCGACATTGTGGAAGAATTTACTGCCTCTAATGTCAGGATAGAAGAGTAAGTGGCATGGGAATAAACAGGGTATAGGAACAGACACAGCAGGAAATAACACAGGCTGTGAACGAACCTATGGGAAACAGTAGGACAAGTCTGCTGGTCACATTTAAGAATGTCCAACAGAAATTTCCTGCATTTCAAATAGACCTATTGTCTCCATTTTCAGGATGAAAGAATTACATCTAGCCTCTCTGATGCACATTTTTCTCACTTTCTTCTGAATTTGTTCAGGCTCCTCGCTCTTGGTCCCAATATTTCCTGTTGGTTTTGTCATGCAGTCATGTCCTTTCTCCCTTTAATTACAGCTGTAACCTGCCTTACTGAACAGATTTGTTTCCTATCCCGAAAATGGATTCAGTAGATGATTGTAAATTTAAAGTCGTCCCTGTGCATGCCATGGAGGTACATGCGGGAATGGTGGTATAGCTCCACATATTCTTAAACTCAGGACAAGATGGAAGTGAGTGGTCTGCTGCACAACCCGATTGCTTACTCCCAAGAAAAGGTTCTCTAATACTCACTCAACAGGGGTCTGGATGGGTTCTAGAGCCAGTCTGGACATTTTGCAAAAGAGAAAAATTCCCTGCCCCTGCTAGGAATCAAACTGCAATCCCCAGTCTCTTAGCACCAACAAATGCACATATTATACTAATACATATTTCACCTTATCTGACTTCTATGTGTTTTTGCTGGTCGCCATCCTCAGGGTCAGTACATCAATTGTCATTTATGATACTCTATACATTGCAAGTTTTAATATTTACATAATGTAAATTTTAACTTAATCTGTACATTCACATGCATAGCATCGTAAGGACTAATTTATTGCTATGAGTTTGAAGCTATTTGGTAGTGAGCTCCCAGAGGATGGCAACCAGCTGAAACATGTAGCATCCAGATAAGGTTAAATATATATTAGTATAATATGGGCATTTGTTGGTACTAAGAGATAGAAATCATTCACAATGTCTGGAGAAAAAAATATGAAAGTATATGTCCTCAATTGTTCAGCCTGTAGCCCAGTCACAACACTAGCTATGTTGTCCCATTTACTTTATAATGCCATTGCATTTTTACTTACCTATACAACATCATATCCCAGAATACAGTATTCTTCATTTCAGCAACATTTTGCAAACATTTTTCACGGATATTTTTTTTCAGCCAGTAAATTTTCTCTACTAAAATTTATGTCATTACAGAAGTCAACTTAATTGAAAATCACTTACTTTGCCTCATCCTCTGTACCAAGAAGACAAACCCTGTTGTCTTGGGGTGTAATACCTGGTAATAATGGTCCAGCTGATGAGAAGACGCAAACTGGTGGCTGCGCTGTTGACTTCCAGCTGTTAGATCTGTGCCTTCTGGAAACAGCAGGATCTGCAGAAAATGAATGAATTCTGTATATCTGTTACTTGTTTTGTTCAATATACTCATCTTGTGCCAAGGGTTTTCAATCTTTGTGACACTGCAACTCTCTAAAATAAAGCAGGAATTTTTGTGACTATCCATGATTAAAGGTACAGATGACAGCAGATTTAACGAGCTATAAATTCAGCACATGTGCATTTGCCAGTGTCTGAATATACTAGTATATCAAATTTTGCTGCTGCTGCTGCTGCCACCACTGGTGCAGCCACCACCACAATCACTGTTGCTGTTTCTGCTGCTGATAATAATAATGAAGACGGTTAAACTATTTTAATCACCAATTTTGGTTTGTTTATTAATTGAATAACATTACTGCCATGGCCTTGCAATAAAGTATTGTAAGTTTACAGCTTCTCAAATATGTCACTAACATGCCAGCTTCATGATTAAATCATTATTACTGAACAATTAAGACCTGTCATGATTTGCTTGTGTTGAGTATCGGTAAATTTCACCTCTCACTTCAGACACTCATGTTAGAATATTTCTCCAAGACAGCCATTTTGATTCATGGTAAAAAAATGAAATGTGTCTCACTCATCTCCTCACACAATCTGGCAAACATTATTGGCTTTAAATATTTATTTTTGACACAATCTACTACAATTGTGGCTTGACCCATATCGGCAGATGATAACAAAGGAGAAGGAAAGTGTTGCCAAATCAAAAGTCTGAATTTCTCTATGGAAGCCCGACATGAGTGTGCTAAACCTGTAGAGAAAGTTGTAATCACATTGCCACCAAAAATGTCAAAAATTCTTTAGCTATTCCTGTCCCTCTAATTCCTTTGCAGAAAGGCAAATCTTTTATTTGATCTTCACCAGCGTATTACCTATAAATTAACCACTGAGCATCTTTAACACAATCTTTTACCCCATCTAGCTGCATGGAAAATGGATTTTTGTTTTCTGTAAAACCATCCACTTGGTATAAATCTGTAGGATATTTTGTCATTGTATGAAATGGACAGTTAAAACTATCTTCCTGCTGATGGCTCCAGGACAGAAATGAAGAAGTAACCTCATCAGCTGTTGCCAGGAACATTAAATTTTCTACAGCTGTGTGCAGCTTTATGCACTGTAGTTTTCTGTAAGGAATTTGGTATGATAAGAGCATACTAATTATCATATATATATATATGTATATGACTTCCCACATGTTTGCAAAAATTGTATAATGTCCAAACTTGCCACCTTATGATAATTAGCTGTGTTTTAAATCCAGTAAATGAATTTCTCATTAAACACAAATGAGATGAAAATTCTCATTAAAATGAAGTACCTCTTAAAGGCCCTCATAATATACATTAATTCCTAGAAACAGCAGATTTGTTCTGGAAAGTGAATGTTTGACATTATATACATAAGCTGGTAGGACTAGTGAAATATATTTTTTTAAGCAAAAGAAGGACATGGAAGACATTTTTCTGCTATTAAGAAATAAGTAATTACAAGAGCATACAAAGTTATTGTGATACATTTTCCACTAACTCTATTGAAACAAAAATGTACATTATAAGTAAGAAATACAGCTATGATGTAACTTAAAAATACAGACCTGGCAAGACTGACCGATGTCACAGAAGTAGTCAAGAGCCCGTTCTAGAACAGCCTTGTCACGTTCCCAACGTCGGTGGATGTACAGAAAACAATTCATTTGCATCACCCAACCTAAATAGATGTATATATGTTTTAAATAGCAACTAAAATTAATACTTTTTAAGATACTCAATGCATTAAAAACTGTCTCCAAAATCTTCTATTTTGAACCCTACTACAATAATTGTATAATTACAAGACTATAATATTTCTACTTTAAAATATTACCTGCACCTGGAATATGTCTGACAGATGCCTTGAGCACCATCTTTATCCGATGTGCAAGTGGCTTGCAAGCATGGAATATACCTGCCCACAGAAAGTTCCAGTCAAGGCGTGTGCGATGGTTCATGACAATCAGTGCTTTATCATGGGGAAGGATAGCATCACCTATCACTATGACTCGCGTGCCAATGATGCATTCCAGCAGAGCCTGTAAAAGGAATAACGGGGTATGTGATAACCTACTATCTGTATTACAGCATGAAACATTTTGTTTTACATTAAAATAGTCAACTAATCTGCTGGTAATTGCGGATGTGCAAGAGGTTAAGAATTGAAATTCTGTTTTTACAGTCTCCACACACATTGCAAACTATTCTTGTAATTCCAAACATGAAAACAGATGCTTTTCTGACAGTAACAATATGATGTAAATACACATCATTCTTTGCTCCAGAGCAATTTACAGTCTTGAAATTTGTTGAACAAAATTTTAGTGTTGATAGCATTACACATTCACTGAAATCATGAGTTACTGTCCTTCAGTAGAGAGCATTCTATGAAAACCATAGCTACAGATCTGAAATATTTATTTCTGTGTTGGTATATTCTTCTGGTGAAAGTATGAAGTCAGCACAGATTATTAAGAGCTAGAACTATGCAGGATATGTAGGATGAATGGAAAAGTTTCTGTCCACTTGCTGAATTTTAAATCATTTAGAATAATCTGAATCTGTGTCTTTAGTCAAGGAAAGATTACAAAGTGCAACTAAAACAAAATTAACAAGCAGTAGTAACGCATAAATAATAACCTTAGATATTAATGAATTTATGAAATGTCTTGTCAGTGTTTATTTTGTATTTAAGAGCAAATTCATTCACCTATCAATTTCATACTTGGCATTTCTGTAACTAAAAAAATGTATCTAAGTTAGAAATTTAGTAGTGTATGAGAAAAGGATTACTATAGAGCTCTGCTGACAGTTGACATAAATGAGGGTTAGGACTTTCAATAAAGTTTATATTATACACAACCTTTGGCAAAAATGTTCACTTGTTACCCTAGCTGAGACTTCATAGTTTTCCACAGCCCACTAGACAATTATTGGGATAGGAAACTACACTTTGACCTTCAGGGCCAAGAGGATTTTTTTGCGACATGGCGCACAGCACCTTAATGTAAAGTGGCAAAATTTTTTAATTGCAGGGAAGTTAAGAAGCCTACAAATTTTATTTTAAGTTTGGTAGCTGAGACAGACAAGCTTTGACCAAAAGTGTAGGAACTATAAAAACTTAGTTTTGTGTTGTAAAATTTTTATTCTTTGTCTTAACAATTTTATGTATATAAAAAGCAAACTTGTCAAAATTGGAAGATGGTGCAAGCACATCACTTTTCACTTTGCTGCTTATGTTTATGGCCATGACTGCTTATTTCCACATGCTTTCTGATTCATTGTTCAGAATCACCTTACCATACTACAATGCAATGAGCTGTTGAGAACATCATGAAATAAACATGAAACAATCAGTTGATGTTTTAATAATAGCAAACTTCTATGTCTTATAATAAAAGTGGATGAGATTACCTATATTGACTAACAGTTTACTACCTTGCATAACGACAGGACATATTACTTTTGCTGTTCAGGTGCAAATTGCCAAACTACCAGTATTTTTAAATGCAATTAACAGCATGATCCGTTTTATAATAAAAATCACTAAGAATGTGTTCTATGTTTCATATAAATGTCTACATATTCCTGAATTTCTATCACATAACAGCTGAAAGATAACAGACTCTTCTCTTCTTTGACAAAACGTATTGTAACTGAAACTCAGGGCTACTTTCTTAAGAAAAGAGTTAACAGGACCAGTTCAGTGTATTATTAAGTGTACTTAATACTATCATGATGTGCAAAATAGCCTATATTATACATTTCTACTATATATGTCCTGGAGCTAAGCAAGAAATATGGAAATAAATGGTCAGCATTACACTCCAAATATAAGATCAAGTGAGTTTCATGGCTGCTCCGGTATGTGATAGCGAAAAGAAATAATCTAGACTACAGTATTTTAGGACCAACACTAGCATTGCCTCTCATCTTTCCATTTTAACAGCTCTCATTCAACATCATATGATTTCTGCAGTTTACAAAATGTAACTAATCACACCTGAAAATAAAGGAAAATAAGTTACCCTGCTAATCACAGTGGATACCTAGGACTCTTTTCTCTTGGGGTAAAGTGGTAGGTACTTGAGACTGACCACTCATCTCCATCTACAGCCAAGTTCAAGAAGAAGTGGAGCTATAACTTCACCTTTCCCTGTATGCCTTCATGGCATGTTGTGAGAAAAGTTTACCTTTCTACCTTTCTGACTGCAGAAACCGCATGATGTAAAATTACAGTGGTCTTAAACCGACAAAGAATTATGAATATACATTCACATCCCATTTGAAGTATGTACATAAGTATGTCCACATTTTAATTTTCCATTATATATTATTCTGTGTATGTAAAGTCCTTCCCAACAGCTAATCTCCTGTCCAAGGAATACTTATCATATCAAAAATGGCTCTTTTAGAATTAATTCTGAATTAATTCTGAACTGGATAAGAGCCAGTGACTGCACAAACATATCATACCTTGAACTTGAGGCCAACATGCTTTCTCAAAACAATGGGCACTTGACTTGACTCTGAATCATCTTGTATGATTCTAATCATTTATTACACTATTACTTGTATTACTCTTGACATGTTCTATATCCTGTTTTATTGTTATTATGGATTCATGGAATGCAAATACAATACAATACAATTCAATGGGCACCAATCAGCCAGTCATGTGGAACCACATCCCAGAAAGACAGTAACCTCAAAACTGGAAAAGTTATTCCTGTAAACTTCATATTGTATGCCTTCTGTGTCACAGATAATCAGAACAGGGTGTACCTTCATGTGTAAATATTGGGTGGCAATATAGGATTTACCACTCAATTTCATTCCAAGAAATTTTACTATTCCATGATATTGGGATGCAGAAGATATCAATAATAGCCTTACGATGTAATACTATTGACATAATTTTTATACAACACTGTACAGAGATATTTTGCAGCCTGCTGCCATTATACGTTTTGCCATCTATGTATGACAAGTTTGTGCAACAAAGCTGTATACATCTTTAAGGAGGGATGCTCCTTGAAGATGCCAAAGACAATGGCCGAAACATGTAGAGCGTTTTCTGTTCCTAATATATGCCAAACTTGTTGGCTACAAACATGTTTCAAGTTATTTCCTTGTCTAAGTACAGCCTTTTTGCGTGCAGAGCATGTGGAAGGTAAGCAAAAAATATGTACACGTATTTTAGGTATGTCAGCACTTTTTGGGAGGTATATGGTTATTTTCACTCTATGGCTGTTCTTACCCACAGAGGTTAGAATTTCCTGTTCTCACTGGACAAGGGGTTGGTTTGTTCTGAGAAAAATACACAGAAAAATCCTATCGCCCCTACTGAGAATCTAATTCCGAACATCCACTTCATTACTAGTCAATGAATAAATGAAAATCCAAATAAAACACTGTAAAATGTCTGGTTATCTTGGAATTAGTGTTTCATTTTGATAAAAGCATTGAAAGAGACAGGGTATATATATGTACATATTTATTTATTTATTTATTTATTTATTTACTTATTTATTTATTTATTTATTTATTTGTTTATTTATTTGTTTACTTGTTTATTTATTTGTTCATTTATTTGTTTATTTATTTTTTATTTTTTATTATTTATTTATTTATTTATTTATTTATTTATTTATTTATTTATTTATTTATTTATTTATTTATTTATTTATTTATTTATTTATTTATTTATTTATTTATTTATTTATTTATTTATTTAT
>Ga0123357_10005018_pt1 | contig 15739 bp, 7 predicted proteins | sample TergutEmb28metaG_FD_89873 | JGI IMG/M metagenome (GOLD analysis project Ga0123357, IMG submission 89873) | Embiratermes neotenicus P4 segment gut microbial communities from Petit-Saut dam, French Guiana - Emb289 P4 | ecosystem: Host-associated > Arthropoda: Insects > Digestive system > Gut ... | reverse complement strand
GACGGTATCATTAAACAAAACCACCAAAAAAAAAAAAAAACAAAGAAGGAATTGTTTTTCACATGACTGATGTTAAGAAAACCTATAATGAAGATTGCTCCAGGACCTAAATTAACCAACAAATATGAAAGGTACATTACTTCAACTACAAGATACTATACTCACTATTTGAATAAGCCCTGGTTTTGGTTACTCATGTGATTATGAAGCTTGAAACCACAATAATGAGATACTCTAATTTAAACTTCTAAGATGCTTATAGTAATTTCAAAAGCCAAATATAGCAATACACATTATTAATGATCAACTGGGACTAGGACACACTGATAAAAAATTGCATTTATAATTCCCTAACTACAAAAGTGTTAACGACACACTATACTAACTGGGATGTTTTAAGTTTCACGTCCATACCACTGATGTTTTACAAAATTAGTAAAATAAATAAACTAAACACAATATTCCAGTATGTGTCTATTGAATATGACCATCATTAACAATCCCAGTCATGTTTAAACCATCAACTAGTAATAATAAGAGGGAAGAGCTGTATCGTTTTATGCTGTTTGACTATATATGCTAAAATATTTTGATTAAATGCATTCAAAATTAATAAACATACACACGACTGGCATTAAAATGTGAATCCTTTATGTAACTGAAAGGTGGTTTGTTATGTGAAGACCATGGGGTGATCTAGTTTTGCCATCCATTCACAATATCAGCTGACACAGCTGATCATGAAGTAGGACCATCCCTTGGTCTTGATGTAACGAACTTTCACCTAGGTACAGGACTTACATTTTATTACCAGTCACATAAGGAAGTCGTTAATTTTAACTCTATAGTATAAAAACATTTTAACCCATGTAATCACAAAACATGTACTGAAAAATGTGCTCTATATTAATGGTTTTATTCAACGGACATATACACTAATAGTATGTTTCACAGTTTATTTATTTTGATAAGCTGGGAGGATTTTATAATAGTTACCAAGCACAAAACATTATATTTCACACTTATTCAACAACTCACAGATCTACACATTTAAATAACCCTCTTCCATGGGCACTACTAGCGCCACAGTCGACAACAAAAGCAAACGTTGTTGAAGCAATTCATTATGGCCGCCTTCATATCTTTCATTATGAATAGCATATAAAATGTTTTACCTCCTCTAATTCATCCTTATTTTCCACGATCGATGTAACGAAAAGCTTCGGGGATGTTGATATTGACTGCTCCATGCCTTTAAAAACAGACCACTATTCCTAACGCCTATGGATAATTGGCAGACGCCCTGTGCATTCTCCTTATTTTCCCTGCCCTCAAAATGCTTTCTGAGGTGAGCGCATGAATACAATCGCAAGTAACGTTTGGTGCATGGTGATAAGACGACAAAACATAGTCCTCCGAAAGTCCATTTTACCCATTTCAGAATACAATAGTTTCACAAAGATATGCACAAATGTTATGCCACTTTAATAACTTCTGTGTTAAGAAAAGACATGTACAATCCTTCTACCCTTCAATTTAACCTGGATCAAATTGTTACGAGTCGGTGCAAAAGTAGTTTTCATTATTTATGTACATTGTATTCCAGTAAAAGTACATAATGCATGAAAATAATTTTACTATAGTTTAATCTGTTAAAAATTATAGAATAGTTAACTGCATGGTAAATTAAAATGTACATTTATTTTGAATTTTCAGTACTACTAATATTCGTATAAATTCGTATACGATCGGGAAAATACTTCCGGTGTGTTAGTGCAGGCAACATGTATCTTAAAATGTAACCAAATAATATATTTTCAGGATACATACTCTTCTAATGCACAGAAGAGTTTCGTGTAATATGTATTATATGCATATAATTCCTTATATTGGGTGTCGAGTAACCCAATTCTCATTACTTGAACTTTAAGTGGAATAGCATTTATTCGTTCCGTTCGCTACTTAGGCAGTTGGATTGCAAGCATTTGCGTTGGTAAGTCAACCACTGATAACGTTTCACACTTCTTGCCACGAAAACTAACCTGCGTTATCCACGTATGAGGGGCACGCATAGTGTGCGTTTGGGTGTGTGTGTGTGAAAATCGGTGTCGAAGCCTGCGAAAAGCACACGTGTTGTGGTAAGGATGTGTATTTGTTTGATTCTGTAAGTGGGATTAGATGTTTTTAAATAAAGTCTCGGCTGTCTGCAATCAAAATTGAATAGGGAGTATTAAAACGAGTGGTTCAGTACATGTGCCCGATGCATTATGTGCCGTTGTTAGAATGTTGCATCACTTTTTTTCTTTTCTCGTGTCGCATATAGAACGCTTTAAGTGCCACATACACGATTTATTTACAGGTATTGTGAAGCTCGCAGTATACGTCTGCCAAAGAAGTACGTATATGTTGGACATTACTGCCATGGAGGAAGTTTTCCCTGAACTTGGAGATTTAACTATAGGTATGTTCGACATGTGTGCAGAGAACTTAAAGAGGAACATGTAGGACAAATCAGAATGCAGTGTTACATCCTGACATTATACCACATTCTAGAAAATACCAAGAAATACAACACATCATTTCGCCAAGAAACGCCTTGGGGAAAGGAAGGGGCACCATTTAAAGTTGCATTTAGAAGATAATACACATTACATTGTGACGAATTCCCGATGTCCAAAATTAATTAATAACACTTGATATTAAATCTTTATAGTATATTTTACTAATTGTCTATGTGCATGTTTATGACTTGGTGCACTTGCTGCTGTCATTTTGGCAAACTTTTGGATTCGTTGACTGCGATGGTCGTAAATATGTCAGATAATATATTATTAAAAAAAAAACAGATAAATTCAGGTTGTTAGAAATAAATTGGGCATGTTTATATTTATGTAGTTGTTATACACTCTGTATTAAAAGTAAAAATAACATAGCTATACTAATAAGATAACACAATAATGCATGCTTGGAAAAACTGTTGTCAGTAGTAATATACCTGTTACAAGGGTAGAGATGTGTATCACAAGGGAGATTACTTGAAACTAGTGTGACCATAGGGAGACTTTGTGACTCATTATAACATTAAGTGGTTTTCCTTATACAATATGGCCATTTGTTGTATCTTGTCAGCTTTCTTGCCAAGGTACCCTGTTGGTGGTCTCAATAGCAACAGAAACACGTAGGTAGTAAATAATATATGATAAAGCATAATTTACCAGTGTGCATTTGTTGGTCTACTACATAAATTTAAGTATTCCTTTAATGCACAGATATGGAACATGATAAGTTTAAAATAGTTAACTTTCTATATTTCAAGATATACTATGTGTTCCGAGTGTGCAGACGATGACTTCTGGTTTTTAGTAAGCCTGCTGTTGTTTCACCATTGTCACTGGATAATGGCTATAGATTCTGCAAGAAAGTCTCAGCAGGAATTACTGCTGCCTTGTTATTTCTTTTTATCAGCATCACTTGTCTGGATTCCTGCCAATTAGACTTAACTCTCTTACCTCTGCATTTCCCACTCTGTCACAGCCAGTAACATCATCAGAAATACAGATAGCACATTCGCTGTGGTTTGAATGATTATAATTAATATTCTTAATTGTATATACCTGAAACCATGGCAACAACCATTTCAAACAGTGTAAAAATTTGAATAGGTTTTTGGTTTCATTAATATTTAATCAGCAATTTTAAGACAATATAAAGATTTTAACTGTCATGATTCAGAGAAGAAATAGTGTTTTGCATTCATGTGAGTATGGTATTATGAACATTAACTGTGAATGTGTGTGTGTGTGTGTGTTTGAGGGGGAGGTGGGCATGTGCACATACCTGTTTAATATAAGTGTCCTGTTGCTCAAACATAACTAGTAACCATGCTTATGTTTTTATTTTAGCGGAATTATACACTTCCGACAAAACTGGAAGTGATGAATCTGGAGATGGTTCAGAAGCAAAACCTTTCAAAACCATCCTTCAGGCAATGCGTCATGCAGGCAAGGAGCCATTTCCTGTAATATATGTGGATGCCAAAGAAGAAGGAAAGGTCAATAACATATGCACCATTGATAATATTTAATTTTTCCTTTCTTTGTCTCTCTGCCGCCCCTCCCACCTCTCCTTTTTAAGGATTTGGAAGGTTTAATTATTATATGGAACGTGTATATTGCTATACTAATGTATATTAGTTATGCCGAACAACTGTGTGTACAACTGTGCATGCACAATTCAGATTATTGTTTGTATAACAGAAACAACATTTACATTCAAACACATTGCTGCAATTGTCATGATATAAATTGCTCATTTTATGACATGGAATTCACACTGCTGGTAATGGAATCCATATGGAATTAGGTTGGCCAAGATGAATATTGGCTAGCATGCATTGCAGTTATGAAGGTAGTCAGGCAGGTTATGCAGGAACAGGTGTAGCTGGGGTTGGTTGGTGAGTAGTGTGACAGCCCCAGGCAACAGAATCCAAGGGCAGGCAGAATAAATATTTTAAAAAAAGTTGATTCTCTTTCCTCAAAAAATTTTAAATTATTGATTCAAATGCAAGGAAGTTCATTTAATGAATTTGTTTGTTTTTAAAGTTTTATGATTCCATTTTGGGGTGGCCATTGTGATTACTCACCCCATTTGGCACAATATCCAGTTATGCCACTGTCTAGGAACCTTGGGCACAGTAAACCCATATGGAATCAGGGTTGCCAACATGAATGGTGATTAGCATGCATGGCAGTTATGGCAGTAATCAAGTGGGGTATCAATGAAGCCAGGGCATAATATAAAACCATTCCCAACATTCTTAATGTTGTAAACTGATCTATCTGCCAACTTGTAGTCTCATGAATGTCTGTTCCTGTGCCAGATCTATACGTAGTGACATGAAATGTGGCATAAAAAATATGAAACCCGGAAGTCTAACCTTGGTGGTAGGCGTTATGTCATTTTTTGTTTATCTTTGATCCCTGTCACGTGAATGAAACCTACAAGGCTAACCTTTCTTGTGGAAAAAATTATATTGAGTATCTCAATAAAACAAAACCTCAAAGCTGACTTCGGTGCAGTTAATACTGTTGTTGAAGTTGAGTTACTTTCATTGAAATCATAACCTGAATCTTCACAGTTTCTTTAGCATAAATGAAAGTTAAGGCCTAGCATCTTTGTTTTGCTGTGGCTTATATGAATAAAGTGTAGGTGTTTCAGTGCAGTTTGCATAAATAAAGTGTCCATATTTTGGTATGGTTTGTGTGAATAAAGTTCTTGTGTTTGAGTTCAGTTTGTGTTGGTGTGTTTCAGTGTGGTTTGCATCAATAAAATGTCTGTGTTTTTTTATGGTTTGTGTGAATAAAGTGTCTGTATTCCAGTACAGTTTGTGCAAGTGTGTTTTGGTAAGTTAGACCCAGGGGGCACCGCATTTTTGAGGGTTTATATCAAATCAGATGAGGAAGGTTGAGGGCTATGCTGGCAGTAGCATAGCTATGGGTAGGTTCACCCAAGCCAAACAGGCCTCAGCAGAGGAGGCAGATAAAGAGTTTCCCACAACACGAAGGTAGGGAGGACTCTTTAGGCATTTTCCAACCTCCCTAGGATAGCACACCTCAAAATCAACTTCCCTAGGATAGCATACCTCGAAATCAAAGCCTCATCCTCTTAGGTTTGGGGTTGGGTTTCACTCATTAAACATGAATATCAAATCCAATAATTTGGTGGTATGAATGCTTCTGGTTATTTTCATGTATCTTGGGTACCATGATTTGTGTTTATGTCTCAAATTTGCACCTCTGTGATTGTGGTCTTAGATGCGTAAGAAATGGAAATAATGATGACAATCAGGTACATGTGTATTGCAAGATTTCATGTTTCCACAGTATTGACATTGAGGATTCTGGTCTTCTCATAGGTTATGCTGTGTAACTGGTAGTATAATATATGCTTTTGGATTAAGGGACCGTATTCCTTCAAAATGGCAGGGTATGTTAAACTGCTTGCTGCACAGCATAACATTCCACAAGACCAAAGTCCCCACTATATATATAAAATCACATTACCATTTCAATACAGTGCATTGCTTTGGATAACAAATAACAGTATTTTGCAGTGTTCATAGTTGAAAGTTTGTAAAAAGTTATGTTTCATACGATTGAGTTCCTGTCTTTTAGTGCATACTTTGTTCAGCAGCATGTGTATGTATCATCAGTATAAATGTAAAATTGTTACAGAAGAACTGCAGTTAAGGAACTTGCTGCATCTGAATAAAGCCACTTTGTGTTCTCTTGACTGGTTACAGAAATATGAACCTGCTGCAAAGTCTCAGCTTAAGAAAATCCAAAAGATCTGGATGAGAGAGGGATATAAAGGTGCAGAAAAATTTAAAAAGGAAGAAGAAGATGCTGTAAAAAGAGCTAAAAATTTGGAAGAAGCAAAAGGAATTCTGATAAAAGAAGATGTATCGTTGCCCAAAGCAAAGCTTATTAAAATAGCAGATGGGAAAGAAAATCGTGGGTCGCGCATCAAAATAAATGGTTGGGTCCACCGTCTACGAAGACAGGGTATTTCTTATTTCTGCAAATTTGGTAGCATCTCAGTTAAATTTATATTATTTAATAATTTTGGTGTAAGTGTAATGCATGCTGACTTATATGAAGCTCTACATTTCAAACACCTTCATTCTTACACTGTTCAATATTTTGTCTTGTTGGTAACACAAGCAAAATGCTGTGACTTTTTCTTTATTGTGTGTAGAAAGTCTTAAAGATACCTGAACAACCCACCAGCTGGGAACTCATAATGTCATTTGTTTGATTGTATGATTGCATGATGTAGAGGTTTGCATATCACATAGTGATTGTGAGTCATATTCTTTTGTGGTTGCACTAAGTGTTTTGCTGTCTCTGTACATTCATGTTTATACACTTGTCACATCCTGGGATGCTTACTTGAGACAAGTACATTGCACAGGAGTGAGCAGGTTGCTGTGTAAGTAATGGGATGACATGTACAATAGATTGTTCAGCAGAAATATTTATCTACTTTGTAGAGCATATTTTATGGAGCACTTAAGATTTTAGATCTTGTCCATATGGATTGAAGAACTTGCCATCCCTTGGAAAGGTAGTGTTACAGTTAAAACGTTTAAGACTGCAGCATAGTCTCTCCTTGAAGCTCTGAGAGATTGAATGTTGTGGTAACACAGGCTCAAAACCAAACTCAGTGGGCTACCTGAAACTTATTTGTTGAGATGGTAGACAGAGTGAAACCTTCTGTGTTTATAAAAGAGTGTGGTTATATTAAAATACACAGTTCAATAAAATCTTCTCGGTCAGACAGCCATATCAAAGTGTAAAGATGATCCAACATTTTAGGGACTGACTCTGTGTCTGAAAACTTGGAATGTCTGTACACTTTGATGTGGCTGACTGCCCAAAAAGATTTTACTGAATATTGTCACTGCAGATGCCTCAAGACATAATATACACAGTGTCTACTCCCATGGGTCATACTCTGTACAGCAAGGTTTGTTTGTATTTAATAAGAACAGTATGCAGAGTTCTTGTATCGTAAAAAATACACCTATGAGGTTGAATGTGTTAACACTGACGCGAAGTACTGAATTTATGTGTCTGTTTCTGTCAGAATATGTTTTAAAACTGCATCTCACAGTGAATATTCTTGCTCATGTGCACACATTCATATTCACACTGCACATAATTAGAGTGAGAAAAGTTGAGAAATAATGGTCTGGGGTCTGAATATGGGCTGCATGCAGTGAAGTTGCCTGCTCTAAGTATGTGAAAAGACAGCTGTGTTGCTACTTATTATTTACACATTGCAATGTGATCTGCTGTGATTGTAGGGAAGTCACTAATGTTCATCACACTGCGCGATGGAACAGGCTTTCTGCAGTGTGTTCTGAATGATCTCCTGTGCCAGACGTATAATGCACTTATGCTTTCCACGGAGTCAGCAGTTACACTTTATGGCATGCTTGTGGAAGTACCACCAGGAAAAACTGTGAGTTCTTTGTTGTGAGCAGATGTAAGAAGCATTGTTTTTTTAAGAATTGAAATGGGTTATTTGGAATGAAAAGGGTGGAAGAATACTATAAGATATACACTTTTAAAGCAAGTGAAATGTACAGTATGAATTTCAAGGCTATAATAAAGGAAATATAGGTACATGTAGCCCATACTGAAACTTGGAAGTAGTGAGCATCTTTGTTGCCATATTCATGCATGAATTTATTTGATTTAAGTATACTATATCCTGAAGGGCCAGGATTGTATAGTAAGTACAGTGACAGGGCTGTGGGCTGGGCAATCCAAGGTCAAGTCCTGGTGGGGACAAGAACTTGTTCTCGTTTCCAGAAGGTCCCGACTGGCCTTGTGGCCTGCCCAGCATCTCATTTAGTGGGTGCCAGGGATTCTTTCTGCTGAGGTAGATTGGCTAGGATGTGAAGGTTAGTGTTAATGATAACCAATCACAGAGCAAGCAAGACAAGAATAGAACATTATCTGCACCATGGCTAGAAATAATGGTTTTCCATCATATATCATCCATTATTAAAAGAACAAATTGATACTCAAAACACAAAAAACAGAAAGTACACTCACACACAATGCAAGAAATGGATCACATTTACATACTACAGTCCACTCGCACACAAAGTTAGCAGCTTGTTCAAAAATACTAACTTGAATGTAGCATTTAGAACATGTAACACAGTGTACAACCAATTATGCAACAGGATACCACCAAACAAAATAAACTTTAGCGACATATATAAATTACAATGCACAACATGTAACAAATCATGTTCGCCAGACTGGAAGATCGATAGAAATAAACTCTGTGAACATAATAAGATATATCAAAACTGATAACTCTGTATCAGCATATGCATTCTCAACAACAGACATGAATATGGAAATCTGAAACAAACCATGCTTTTACTAAAAACATGCAGTAAGGGAAAGAAAATGTTCTACAACAACAGGACTTATTGATCGATGAGCAGGTCAATGAACCCAACCCACTATACTCCTTGGCCAACATAACAAGACAACATGTCATAACCCAGTACCCACCCCGACTCAGTACACACCAGACCGGCTCCCTAACAACATCGAGAGGTAAATCCATCTTTAACTATATTCAGTATGTCCACGATATAATAATCCATATCTCCATACACTAACTTCCTTATTTATTGCAGATTGTATGTGCATCCACAAATACACACTACTTGCACAAGATTGTAAAACGTTGAACAGATTTTATTGTATCACTAAATGACGACCAAATAATATTTTAATATACTTTCATCTAATAATTTTATGGAATTGTAATTTTAACAGCTTCAGTTTTAAGAATTTCATGTAACTTAGCGAGGCACAATTGTAAAATTCCATGAAGGTGACATAGAGATGTCAAAACATGTGGAAGTGTACATTATATAAAAAGATAACAGTTGTGATATATATTTTTGCACCAGTTGGTTGAAATAAAAACAATAAAAATATGCACACTGGATACATTAAAATAAAATCCATTTCTTTTGTTTATATAATCATTTCATTGTCATATAGCACTTTCCACTAAAGTGTGTAGTGTTATTCCATAGGCAGCAGTGTGACATCCAGTGTGAATTTTATAATCACTGTGTAGGGGAACAAAATACAGTGTTATAATGTAGTGGTAAACTTGTAAGCTTGTATTCCAGAGCTGTGCGGTTCACATCATGACTGGATTTCTGACTGTTCCATTGTTCACTATATCCTCTGTTCCCAGGTGGATGCAGACGCACTTCCTTGAAACAGGCCACAATCACACCCTTCCAAATCCTTATGTACGCACATCATCATCCCATTTCACACAACACAGCAAGTTTGACAGTGCTACTAAATAACAGACAATCCGTCCAGCTTGTGTTCCATCATAAGAAACATACATCATGAGCTGCAGCCTATACGGTTGGTCAGTCATTGTAAACAAGTGTCTTGAGATAATGAAGTTTTGCTTTCTGATAGTCAGGAAGTTACACTCTTTTAATTGAAAGCATTAAAGGATGGAAAATGTTATGGCAGTTACAGGCCATTGACAAAAATATGCTTTGCCTTGCTACCCAGAGTTAGTAGGTATTTTGTTCCCCCTTCTGCCCCACCCATTATAGTATAAGCCAAAATTATGTTTAAAATAGTATATATTTTGTTACCCCTTCTGCCTCACCCATTACAATTCGTTAAATAATCCAAATTTGTGTGGGAGTTCAAAATCAGATGCAGCAGATTTAATCAAGGTTGAAATTCTCAGAACAGTGTTGCTCAGGATTCCATTCTTCTGGGATGTGATGCTGTGCCATTGGATGAGTTTTTTTGACATGTCCAAGGATCATAATGAAAGCGCTGTTGTCCTTCATAATTTCTAGAACCGTTCATCCAGTGACACACTGTCATATCACAGAAGAGTCAAGTCCTCTGTGTATTTAATGTTATTTTTTAGGCACCTGGAGAACATGAATTGCAAGTAGACTTCTGGGAACAGATCGGTCTAGCACCAGCTGGTGGTGCTGACAACATTCTGAATGAAGATGCACATGTTGATGTCCAGCTGGATAACCGACACATTATGATACGTGGGGAGAATGTAAGGGCTGCTGATTGGCACTGTTCAGATGAGTGTATCAGATTATACTGTGTGCACGTGTGCGTGCAGCATAAGATCCATCTTTATTAAGTATCATAATTTTCCTTACTTACATGCTACATGACATTGTGTCATGGTGAGGCATGTGAAATTACTGTTGACATTACATTGCACTAATGTTGTTCATAGAAATGGTTATCTACAAACTAAAATCGATTTGTGTGCACCAGATTTATTGTCCTTGTAACCTTTCCTGAAATCTGCATGAAGTTATGGGTAAAATGTTATTCTTCTTTAAAACTTTAAAAAGGCAAACTTCTACAGGAGTTCTTATTCTGCACTGGATTACCATATTTACCTGTATTTAAGATTATAATTTTTTCCTAATTTGTCTGGTGAACAAGGGTCTCATAAAATAGACACAAGACTAAACACTTTTTATTCTTTAAAATGTAAGTTTGTGTTAGGTGGGGAGGGTTGGTCATCTTACATTCGGGTAAATAACGTGAGTACTTGGTAAATATGATATGTGTTTTGTAGAGCCTTTTAAATGTGCACTGCTGTATGGTTGTCTCAACTATGAACAGAAGTTAAAATAGCTTGTTACATGGTGGTCATCATCATAATGAGCTTAAAGTATTTAATACTTGCCTACATTAATTATATTTCATTACCATTATCAATATAAATTCAACATATCTTAGCACAACACAAAATTTTAACATATTAAAGGTTACTTGTCAGTGTGTTAGTCATATACAACATAGAACATGCCACCATAAGCAGTATGATAATAGACAGTAATCATCAATTTTGTTTCTCTGGGCCTCAGATGCACAGAACAAATAACCATGTACAATTACACCCGGTGAGACATAAATTGAGCACAGTAAGGTATCTCATTGACAGAATAGAAATTTGCTGTATTAGACCCAAACATGTAGGATACTGTTAAGTTTTTATGCCACATTTTTGTGTAATAGGGTCAATAGTGTGCTTTTGAAAAGCTGATCAGGCCTTAGCACTGATGGATCCACATCTGCCAATCTCTCATAACAGGTGGCAACATGATTTTAACAACTGCATACCCAAATTGCTTGAAGTTCTACCAGGGTAGGAGAAAGAAACAGCATGGATTTTAATAGGCTTTCAAAGAAAGAGTGAGAACAAAATAATTTAAACTTTTTATAAGTGCTGTAATGCATGTAAGTGCATTGAGTGACAGTTCAGCTTATATGGTACAGTATAATACAACATAATATAATACCATATAATTAATATTATACTTCTAAAGTTTCTCTGAGGGCAGTATTTTTCTAAGACACCTCAGTAACCTTAAAAGAATATAAATTTTATAATTTTTTTTTTGTATGCATTTTTTTTACAAAACTGGCTGGATGATGGCTTTATTATAAGCTGAAACGTGCATGATATTGTAAAACAATACAGTTTGTTTTGTCAGTAAAGAGGTACATTGGACTGAAGTGATATTGCATTTGATCATGAAATACTAAAATGTGTGTTTTCCCCCCTCCTGCTTGAATGATAAGCACCTGCCCAGCAGCCCACTAGTGTTACATCATACTCTTTGAGTCTTGGGAAGTTTAACAGCCAGTGAAGGAAGCAAGAAAAACAAAGTCTAATAATAACTCAACTGTGCTACAGCAGATGCTGAAAAATGTTGCCCTCCTGACTCAATACAGTCAGTGTGCTGGCAGAATACATTATTTGCTCTATGGAGTTTTTGCCCGGAAATTGTTGGCATCTCATGGCCTGCACTCATTGCACACCAAACACCAGTTTATTCATCATGACGAGGGAGTTCATGAATAAGTCCTGGATTTTCTGTACTCCAGTACTGGCTGTTATAAGAATTCACCTATAAAAATAATGAAAACCAGGCCTCATTAAAAGAAAAACACTAAGAGTGATTCAGCTTCTCCATCATGCACAGACTGAAGAAACTGACTATAAATATGTAGTATTCCAAACATATCATGTTCCTTCAAAGCATGAACTACCATTGTCTTACATGGTTGCAGTTGTAACAATTTTTTGGCCCTTCATGCAGACGTTTTGAAATTATCATCTCTGATCTGAGATTTTTTTCTGCAACTTTTTCCGCCAGACTCATATTTGAAATACAGCTGCCCTAAAAACACATGCAGTTCAACAGTGTACCTAGGTTGAGGCATGTTGTCACATCACTGAAGAACTGAGAAATGCATTTACCAGCACCAAACCCAGTGATTCATAGCGCGAGTCTGTTATCACCAGCAGCTGAAGTTGCAGTCCCCTTTTGAAAACAATACAAGAGAGCTTACGTGGCCACATAATTAGGCACAGTGTTTGGCCCCCACATTCCTGATTTGATTTTTATTTGTGGTTAGTTTAAAATATAATGTGTATAAAACAAATGCTTACACTCTGGAAGAACTAAGAAACATCATCTGCTGTGAGATTTCAACAATTTATAGGACATAACTCCAGTGATTTAATACTATGTTCCACTAGTATACTGACTTCATTTGGTCAGGAGGGCACCATTTTTCAGCATCTGCTGTAGCACTGGTGAGTTTTTATTAGACTTTTTAAATGTTATTATCACAGCAGATCTTTTTCTTGCTTCCTTCACTGGCTGTTAAACCTGAAAGTTGGTGTGTGACATATGCTAGCAGATTTTCAGGCAAGCAGGGAAAATAACACCCTTTGTAACGTAGGTGACAAGTGGATTATCATAACCACATTACCAGATAGACCAAAGTTATAAAATGGATTGTCTTTTTGCACACACATTTCATCTAGATCTTAGACAAGATCACAAAGATAATAATTTGAACATACATAAATTTGTTTTGGTTTTTAGATAAGCATTTTTATGAATAGCAATAGGGCACTGCTTTGTCATGAATTTGTCAACAAGTCTGATGATGACACAGTTGTACTGGAACACATAGCATGTATGCAATGCAGATTATGATATTTAATAAAGTTGTATCTTTAGACTGAAGTGTGTAGAAGAGTTAACACGATGCAGAAATGTCTGATATTTCGGAGGTACGAAGTAATACTTAATATTGTTCTGTGATATGCATGTAGGCTTAGTGTGCCTCTTGTAGATATTTCTGACTCTTGAGTGCTACTTTTACAGGAGCATTATTTTCCCAAGAATTTCCCAGTTGAATACTAGTGACAGAAAAAGTGCAATTTGTTTTCAAAGGTGTGTATTATTAACTTCTGTCTGTCATATTTTTCTTTTCTGGTACCACAGCTCAGTTCAGACTCTGACCACCTCACGTGTGCTCCTCCACTGGTTCCATTCTGAATTGGTTCCATCTAATTAACACACTGTGAGGACTGCCGACGTGAAGTTGTTTTTATACAGATGGGGTCATCAGCCACACACCCCAGTCCATAACCTGGAGGACCAGGGTACCTCCCTTTGTCTGGCATGGATAGTCCTGCCAGCACCTAGTCTGCCACCAAGAATAGCTTCCAGTAATACTAACCCTTTTTTCAGTGAGCTAGATATTTTCATATAGACAAGTCATAAATAATTTTTATTGTGATTTTTTTCAGACGTCTAGAATTTTAAAAATGCGATCAGTAATAATGCAGGCATTTCGTGCTCATTACTTCAGTCGTAATTATATTGAAATCACACCTCCAACATTAGTCCAGACTCAAGTTGAAGGAGGTTCCACGCTATTTAAGTTGGATTACTTTGGGTAAGCTATCTTACTGTACAGTACACATGATAGGCAAACACTTATCTATTGTTCTGTCATATATTTATGTTACCTGTTGTATGTATAATAGATATATTTTAATGACATTTATTATAATTTTTCTTTTGTATGTATTTAAATCACTTTCATAGCCATGTATTACCAGCTGCTTCTTACTTCCATAGCAGAAGTTTGTAAAGCTACTGTACATATCAGTAGCAAGCAACTTGCTGAAAGTGGCTAACGACCCCTCTCAGATCAAAATTAAGAATAACCCCAAACTTATCACTTTCAACATAAAAGACCTATACATAATTGTACCAATCAGAAATATTTATTACGGCGGGTTGACTTAATTTCAGTGACATAGAAACAAATACCAAAGAACAGTGCCTTATATTATTCAGAGCGGTATTAAACCAGAACTGCTTCCAATTTGACAAACAGTATTACAAACCAAATAAAGGCATAGCTCTTCCATTTTGGGCATAGCAGCAGAAATATACCCATATCACTTGGAAGACATAACAATAAAACACTGGACAGAAATTATATATTAAGACAGGTATGTGGATAACATATTTATAATATTTGATAACGAAAAAACTAGTGAAAATCAGATTTGCACATACCTGAACTTTTTCCACAAACAACTTGAATTCGAACCAACAAAGGAAGAAAATGGATGAATTAATTACCTGGATTTGACAACCCTTTAAACGCCGAGTTAAATCCCAACTGTAAGTCCCAGCTTACCGAATTTTTCTGCAGGGTATTTAAATTTTGTGCAGGATATTCGAAAAACCTGCATATTTCGAGAACTAAGCAGGATAAGTTTGTGAAACAAAAAGCATTTTGTGGGGAAGGAAAGAGGCATTGCTCAGAATACCTTTAAAATGCTATAATATCCTTAACTGCGTAATGGAGAAGATAAGTTTCTAAACAAATTTGTAAATATCCATATTCTTTTACTTACATTGTGATCGAGGCATCAGCTGTTTGTACGGAGGGCAGACAAATAGATGTCTTACAAGTTCGTCTTTGTACTGTAATCTTCAAAACACTTTTGATCAACACAAAGCGCCATGTCACACTTGACACATGTAAATATCACCGTTCGCTTCACACCCCCCACTGAACACGCGCGACATCGCCGTTTCGTGTTACTGAGGCCAGGCCAATGCTTATTGTGACATGTGTTCAGTCTTCCGGTGTTATTAGACGCTGTGGCTGGTCTCTCTACAGGCATGGATGGTCATGGCTCATGCCCAGACCATGCCAGCATCTCTCTGATAAGGGTGAGTCGAAAATCTCTGTGTGAGATTTTCTTCCCACCACATGAAGATAAAAGGATG
>Ga0123357_10005017_pt1 | contig 15739 bp, 5 predicted proteins | sample TergutEmb28metaG_FD_89873 | JGI IMG/M metagenome (GOLD analysis project Ga0123357, IMG submission 89873) | Embiratermes neotenicus P4 segment gut microbial communities from Petit-Saut dam, French Guiana - Emb289 P4 | ecosystem: Host-associated > Arthropoda: Insects > Digestive system > Gut ... | reverse complement strand
ACTAAACACATCACACCAAACACACGCCACAAAGCACATCACACCAAACACACACCACTAAACACATCACACCAAACACACACCACAAAGCACATCACACCAAACATACACCACTAAACACATCACACCAAACACACACCACAAAGCACTTCACACCAAATACACACCACTAAACACATCACACCAAACACACCACAAAGCACTTCACACCAAACATACACCACTAAACACATCACACCAAACACATCACAATGTACATCACACCAAACACACACCACAAAGCACTTCACACCATACATACACCACTAAACACATCACACCAAACACACACCACAAAGCACATCACACCAACCATACACCACAAAGCACATCACACCAAACACACACCACAAAGCACATCACACCAAACACACACCATAAAGCACATCACACCAAACACACACCACTAAACACATTAAATGTACACTAACGTTAAATTCTCCGTATTTACAGAACAAAATAACCGATGTGGTAATTCAACAGCAAAGTCGCAAGCTCCTGATGATGGATATATTAATTTCCGAAACATGTTGAGCACATAAGAAGTGAAATAAAATAGCTCGTGACATCAAGTTGGTCTCTTATTCTTCATATGTTTCTCAATGTGCCTGGCACTGCGGACTCCCTACAAAGAGTTACTAATTCTGTGGACCCCTCACACACAACTCGCAGTAACAGTAGGATCTAACAATACAATAAGTGCAAACAATACACAAATTTATAATCCAAAAAATGTATAAATTCAACACAAACCACTTTACACAAACTGAAGGGAAACATCTGTTCTACTGTCAGCAGCATCTACGATGTGTTATGCCACAATCCCAAATAAACGAATTTGGTAATATAGTCCCATATTAAATAAAATATTATTTACTTTTAACTTACAGGCCTAACAGGAAGAAAAATATGAAATCGCGGGTCCTCTGGACCCCACTGTGAAAAACACTGCTCTAAAGGCTCCCAGGACGTGTCCGTCCGGTACGGGTTGGCTGAGGGCACAGTACAGTGCTGCTAGTGAAGAATGTAAAGCGACGGGGAGTGGGCTGTTTGAGTATGCAGCAGAGGAAAGAAGTTGAGCATTTTTGTTTGGGGGGCTGCATTATGTCGAAAGTTTGATAACGTTAGAATGTCCGTGTCTAAAACAGCCTATGCACAAGCTCTCTTATTTCGTACCGAGGACCAAAGAAACATATAGCACTGAAATATATTTAAAAAATAATAATTCATACTCCTGCCATTAAGTATATCTACCACGGCTGTTAAACAAATATGAAAATATTGAGTTCATTTTTTTATGATATTCGAATCACTCCCAATTTTTTTTTCAGTTGCATGAATACATTTCAATTTATTAATTCGCGTGTTCAGGCCAACACGTGATACGATGACGGAGTTAAGCAGAACACGACTGTGAACCGGCTACTAGATGCGATAAAGGTTTTATTACAAAATATCTTGTTACGTACAGTTTGTGAAGTTCTGAATCAACACTTTCTATCATCAATTTATTTAAGAACCTCATTCGATTTGGTAAATAGGGAAAGGAAACTGGAGTGAGGAATTGAATCGTGTACCGGATAGCGCATTACCGGGATTAGTGTCTGTCTGGATACACAGGAAACTGGAAGGATGTACCGCAAACCTCCGAAGAGAGAAGTCTGCTACTAAGGAATATATATTACCGCAAAATTCAATTGTTTTAGAAATACTTACAGCTTACAAAACAGGGGTTCGAAACGCAGTTGATCCTTTGAGGAACAGAATGATGTTGGTTCGTGTCTACCGGGATGTTTATACCTGTTCTTAGCTCTCAGCCGGTAGAAGTCCTCTTGGTTTCAGGGAATCTCAGTGGTTCCTCAGAAGTTTAGGAACACTTGTGTAAATGATTCACAAAATTATCTAGTAATTTAGTCAAATGTCTCGATAGCTACTGTTTTTTAATTTATTATTGTAAAATGTCCAAAACGATTATACAGTCGTTCCTGTTACTGATGGTCGTGTCATCAAATACTTCTGTCACTTTACCGGTGAATTACTCCTCACGCATGTGTCTAATAATAAAATGTGTCACTTTAGAATCTTTCAAAGTCACTATTGTCCTTTTTAAGTAACACATTTACAAGTCTCTAATTATAAATTTTATAACTATAACTCCCCAAATCGAAGTGACCCAAATTCCGTCTTCACTAGCCAAGTCTAAACGGCTTCTTCTCCTTGCCGTCAATACACGGTAGCTGGTATCCCGTTCAAAATTCATCTCACTACTTCAGTTTTCTCACAGTCTCCAATTATCTGTTCATTTTAGTATTTTTTTCCAGAAGGTCCGAAAAGTTAAGATTTTGAATTCTCTCTCGTCATTCCATACTAATGACTGAATGTTGCCCCCCGTGCTGTAACTTGGTTGAACCCCATACAAGCGCACTACCGGTTTTTCTGAATGTATAAACAGGACTAACACTGTATCCTCCCCCGCACGATTGAAGAGGTCCAAAAACTGTCAGTCTAAAATTTCAACTTCTCCATGATGTTCGAAACCCATTAATCTTGACACTGACAAACTGGAACATCTATCAAGTCCCTCTTGTTACCCGCTAGGCGCCTAGTCTATTTCCTTCCAACTATTGCTGTAAAACTGCTCCCCCACCGGCCATACGTCCTAATTGTCAGCCATTCACACACTTGCCTAATGCATTTCAATCTGGTCAACCTACATGTCTAATATAAAATTGCAAAGGCAATATAATTACTTTCCGTGCAACGGTCATGGTATGTAACTGTGCATACTGCCATCTGTATTCATAATTAACATGAACTTAAGTACTTGATGCAAAACAACTAATTATACACATTTTAGGTCATTATAGTGGGAGGATAAGCAATTCGCACTGTGTAATATGCAGAAGTCCTTGTGCTACTGCCTAAGGACGAAACGGTGCTACAGGGCATGATTAATAGAATAATTGAAATTGGAAGATGCTGTGGAATGGAAATGAATGTGGGAAAACTAAGGTGACGAGATTTCAAGGAAAACAGGCGCAATGCATATCACGATAGATCAAAAACAACTGGAGATGTGGAATATTTCAGCTATGTGGGCGGCCTGATAACAGGTGATGCAACACGCACGAGTGAAGTTAAATCCAGGATTGCCATGGCAGGTGCGGCAGTCAGCAAGAAGAGGGCTCATTTAACCAGCAGATGGAACTTAAATTTAAGCAATGAACGAGTACAGTGCTACATTTGGAGCACAACGTTGTTGGGTACTGAAACTAGGACACTTCGGAAAGTAGATCAAAAGTACCTGGAAAGTTTTTAAATGTGGTGCTGGAGAAGTATGGACAAGATCAGCTGGACAGATCGTGTGAAAACTGAAGTACTGCATGCAGTCCAGGTGGAAAGGAAATCCGTCACACTCGTACAATAAAAAGAAGGACCGCTAACTGGATTGGTCATATCTTGCGTAGGAACTGCCTTCTAAAATTCGTTTTTGAAGGAAATATAGAAGGATAGAAGTGCCGGGAAGATGAGGAAGAAGATGTAATCAGTTACTTGATGATCTTAAGGAAACGAGAGGGTAATGGAAACTGAAATAATAAACACTTGACCACACTCTGTGGAGAACCGGCTTTGGAACAGGCTATGGATCTGTCGCAATACAGACTACGGAATGAATGAAAGAACAGACGAACGAACGAACGAATGAATGAATGATAAGAGGTGTTTCATAATATACCTTCATGATGAACATTGTGTAGTACTCTGGACCATCACACTTCGTATATTTCACAAAATATTAACATTATGGGGTGATCCAAAGAAGACGGGCAGGATGGGTATACCGTTCGCTCGCATGGCGCTAACAGTGACAAGAAGTGACAAGAATCTCATAGTCACTCGGCCAATGACTACCGCGGTGACAGACTAACTGCCTGAACCGTGGAAAGACCCTGAACGCGTCCAAGCACAAGTTCACGTAAATTAAATAACAAAAATTCAGTTCGTACCACACAGAGAACACACTGTCTCGACGGCAGACGAAGTGTTGAATGATGTAGAGAGACAGACAGGCCAGTTGCTATTTATTGCGCGAATCACACAAAGAAGCCTTGTGGCAGAGAAATAACAGTTTTCGAATTCTGGTCAAGTTGTACATTTATCGAACAATGAGCTTTAGAAAGTTAACAGAATTGGACTTCCCTAAAGCAACCCGCAGATCTCCGCATCGCGCAGCATAAAACCAGAGGCCCTGCGTTAAAAACCAATTACGCTACCGCAAACTGCTCTCAAGCACCAAGAAGGTTTCGTTAACTCAGACTAAATGTTTGTTTTATCATACGAGTCTGTTGACTGAACGTAGGCTTATGAACCGCAAGTTACAGAAGCAACGACAAAGTCATCACTGTTAGCTAACACACCGGCACTCCGGGTTCAGTGGCGGAAATTAATAATAAATCTACAATTGTTCTTAACCCTACAAAGCACATCAGTAACAGCATACGCTGCCTGCTGCAACACTGAAAAGTATGCATTTTGCTCAGTGTATTTGTGTTCCGTACTATTGTCACAACAAACAGCTATTATTTTCCGTACAGAATTACCTGGTTGGTGTTTATAATGGGGACGGTCTGTGTTCTCTGTGTGGCTGGAACTGAATTTTTGATACCGTTCAGACGGAACGCATGAGTCAAAGGGTCAAACTCTGTACTGAAGAATTCCGATTCTGGATGACGGATCAGGGGCCGGCAGACCGTAGTCGGTATAACGACTCGCTAAGGGCTGGACGGTCCGGGGATCGAATCACGGTGGAGAGATTTTCCGCACACGTTTAGAGCGGCCGCGGGGCCCATCCAGCCTCCTGTAAAATGGATACAGAGCCTCTTTCCAGAGGGTAAAGTGGCGGGGGCGTGGGCTTGACCATTCACCTCCATATATCGCCGAGGTTAAAGAAAGAGCAGAGCTATACCTCTACTCCCTCTCTGGGCCTTCTTGGCCTTGTCTTGGGTGAACTGTACCTTTTACTTTTTAGATGGCAGATCAAAAACTGAAATCAAATTGCTTGTCACTTACAGTTTAATATTATTAATTGTATTTTAATTTTGTTTCTTAAGATACGTGATCCGAAATCGACTCTTCATCGAGAGAGCAGACAAAATGACAAGTTTCCCTACGTCCCTCGCCTGACATGGGAAAATACAAGAACATCAAAACAGAAGCCATGTTTCACATAATGTACAATCTTTCCCTTATTCGACGCCATCCATTCACAATCGGTTTTCGAAAGGACCAATCAGTTTCCCGTCCATGGCCTCTTCCAAAGCACGTACTCAAAACGGTGCGATCTAGTGCGTCCAGTCCAACTGACCGTTTCCATCCTTCTTCAGCACCACACTGCACAACTTTCAAGGCATTTTTTATATATCTTACGAAGCGTCAAAGTTTCAGCAGCATATAACTCTATGTTTCATGTGTAGCATTTCTCTAGTTTCTTTCTTGTTTTGAAGTTCAGTTTGCTAGTGATTAGAGTCTTCCTCTTGTTGAATATTGCTCGTGCTATGGCATTGCTGTATTTGATTGCATGTGCACATCTTGCATCGCATGTTATCAGCATATCCACGTTGGTGATACATTCCACACTGTCCGGTTGTTTTTGATCTACCATACTCTGTAATGGGGACGGCTGCCTTGAGATTACCATTACCTTAGTTTTTTCCACACTCATTTTCATTCTACAGCATCTTCCAGTTTAAATTAGAATATCAGTCATGTCCTGTAGTATCGTTTCTCCCTTAGCCAATAGCACAAGATCCCAATATTTCAAAGGGCGAATTACTTACCCTCCTATTTTGAAGCCTGCAAACCCAGCAAGAGCTTACTTGGTAAGTTACTCGCTGTATAAGTTACATAAAATTGGTAATAACCGAGTGTCCTGGGGGCACGCGGTGACGCACTTGGTTGAGGCACAGCGCTACAACCCGGAAGGTCGCGGGTTCGATTCCCGATGTCATTGGAATTATTCATTTACATAATCCTTCCGGCCGCACTATGGCCCTGGGGTTGACTCAGCCTCTAACAGAAACGAGTACCAAGGATTATGTCCTGGGGGGTAAAGGCGGCCGGTGTGTAGGTTTGATAACCTTACCACCTTCAAGTGCCGAATGTCTTGATATCGGGGAGCCTCAACCTCCTGGAACCCTCAGAGCCTGTACAGGCCTGTAATGTGATTGTTTTACCGTTTTTTCAATAACCAGCGTCCTATTCCAGTCTAACACTTCTAATGTCTCCTTGATCAAGTTGTACTTCAGCACTCTGATCTTTGTGCAGTTTGCTAAACACTCTTATTTCACGCCAATCGATACAGGTGTTCGTTAGGAAATGCAGTTTATTCGGTCACAATCCATCTGCTAGTCCGTGAGGCAAGCACACCCTTCTTCTAATTTTGGCAACATCATACCACTGTGCTAGTTAACCATTAGAAATCTAATCCACACAAAACTTCTTCATCTGTGTCGAAAGTTCGTCTCAAATTCACCTCAGCATCCCAAAGGCATCTCCATTTCCCCTCACTCATCTAAATCCAAACTGATCTTCTCTCAAGTACATCCTAAATTTTCCTTTCGATCCTCCTAATTATCCCCGCTACTACCTTTACTGCATGTGAGATAAGGGCGGGCTGTGCTATGATCTCTGCCTCTGGTTTCTTCTCTAAGGGGACAACTGGAACTCAAATAGACCCCTTGTGCGCCTCTCCAGTTTCATATCATGCGACGCTACCAGTAGTTTCGTTAGTTTGAGACGACCTTCTCCCAACAATTTCAGTACATCCTCCACAGCATCATCATCTCATGTAGCCTTCTTGTCCTTCATATGCTGGATAGCTTTTCCACTTAACTGTGCATAATTCTGCCAGATTTTCAGTACTTGCCTCACATTTGCTTTTATATGCCCTCGAGTGTCTTCGATGACAGCTGTTCGGATCTCGTGATTTTCTTTATAACTTCGTTCTGTTGTCGACATGTGCATTAAACCATCAACTCCCGTTCCTTGAAGTTTCATGATCTCGTCACGTCTGCTCTCAAGGTATTCCGTCTTGGCCTTGTCTACGACTGTTTTCGTTCTCCTTCGTTCTTTCGTTCTTCAGTCTTCTGTAGTTCTTCCTTCCTTCCTTCTTCATTTTTGATACTCTTCCACTCCCTTCGTTCATCCATTTTAACTGATCATTTCCTGTGGAAGCCACGGATTTCTTTTTCTACTCTCAACTTTCTCCACTAAATTACTCATTGAATATAACAAAGTTTTACCGATATTGTTCCACTACACTTTCCGCATTCTCACGTCACGTTCATATTCACGTTTCCAGGTAGTGTCTACACATCCTTCACACTCTTTACCAGTCGTAGTTTCCGCATTCTCACGTCACGTTCATATTTACGTTTCCAGGTAGTGTCTACACATCCTTCCAGGTAGTGTCTACACATCCTTCACACTCTTTACCAGTCGTAGTTTCCGCATTCTCACGTCACGTTCATATTCCCGTTTCCAGGTAGTGTCTACACATCCTTCCAGGTAGTGTCTACACATCCTTCACACTCTTTACCAGTCGTAGTTTCCGCATTCTCACGTCACGTTCATATTCCCATTTCCAGGTAGTGTCTACACATCCTTCCAGGTAGTGTCTACACATCCTTCCAGGTAGTGTCTACACATCCTTCCAGGTAGTGTCTACACATCCTTCACACTCTTTACCAGTCGTAGTTTCACAAGTATACAGTTTGATGTAGATTTCGATCTCCCGATGTTTTACGGTTGAACAACCTACAGCAGGCCTGCTTAACCCGTACCTCTGCCCACGGGGACAATTTGAAACGAGAAAATGTCATTTATAATTTTCCCGGGCAAAGCCGAGTTATGACGCAGAAACAATTTTGAAAAAAAAAAAATATGGGCACATTATGTACCGACACTATTTCACAACTAATTCGTTTTGTAAAAATGCGCTAAAAACGACACTGTGAATTGCACGTATTATAATTTTTTCCTATTATCAGTGTATTTTTTGCGCACGTGGTATACTACACAGGTAAAATTAGATATAATTTTTTACGTATACATTTTTTTTGTCTTTTTGTATTGAATTTTATGTTGGCAGGCAGGCCAAATTTTGCGGAAGCTGCCGGCACCAAACAAAAGGTTGAGCAGGCCTGATCTACAGAGTGAGGTTACATGCTTGTTTCCTCGATTGGTTACTTTGTTCTTCACGTTACCTCACGCAGCAGTGAGTGTACTAAGCATGTTACCAACCAGCCAGCGTGGACAGCTGTCGGAACAGTGTGGGAGATGGTATTATGAGCAGCAGGTAAACTTAACGGGTAACACACTAGTCTACATGAGCGGCACGCAGATTGGGTGAATATAAACATGAATGAGCAACATGCAGACTCACCAAGTTCATAAAAACGCACATGAGCAACACAGACTTGCATAGTCAACACAACAACGCACAAGAGACACGCAGAATAACCGGGTACACACAAAATGAAACAGCAACGCGTATTATTTGGTGTAGCTACATTACAGTAGCGCAGCTGATGCTGGGCACTGAGATGAAGTAACAATGACCCGTTCGGAGAACAAGTATGTCAGCTAGTATATGAAAAATGCAGTAGTAACGATTCTTGCATTATCAAAGCAACTCAGATATAACCTTCGAAAACAAGATTAATAAATAACAAGAGGAAATTCGGGGACAGAAGAGGGCGGAAGGGAAGAGGAAACGGTGGGGAGAGGAGGTTATAAGTGAGGAGATGCCACAAGAGGACAGAAGATAAGACAACACTAGAAAAGAATCACGAGAAAAGAATTTTGTAGAAGTGCGTAACAAAATGTCGCAATACAATCACGAATGTTGTAACGTCCATCTCCGTTCTGAATGATCCATTTTTAATGCGTTTCAAACAATCCAGATGCCACGGCATACAAACGGAAGTGGATCAGTTACATTCAGTGATAAGGAAAAGGAATGAGCAAGTATTCGGGCTAAGTCTGCAATCACAATGATGGATGACGAAGTTAAAACCGTTGGCTGCTCTCTGAAACACGACTGCAGTAGAAACGAGCACAGTACAACGCACAGAAAAAGAAAACATCGCAATTAACATTAATGATAATCCACCATCAGCAGAACACTGTATAAATATTTATCATTTCAATCTTTGTTATTTCTGAAAACGTCGGATGGTAATAAAGCAGACGTTACATTGGCCTAAAGCCAGTGTGGGTGTGGCTTAATTAAGCACCAAGCCAGGAATACATAACAGGGGATGGAGGTAAAACTGCAGACAATTTAGCCTCGTTAACAGGTTCAGTTTAGTGGCCATCTTCACGCCCCCTGGCCGCTTTGCACTCTAAGAAGGCGCTCATGGTACCCACTCAACAGAAAGCTGGATGGACGCAAGAGCCTGGTCGGGCTCTTTGCAGAAGAGCGAAAACTCACTAGTTACTGCAACGTATGAATTAAGAGGAAACTGGCTCTTATTACAGACCTAAAAAATTTATATAACCACAGTTTCCCTTTCTCAGTCTCTGGTTAGGCTGCTAGGCGACCCTAAACTATTTTGTGTAAAAGCGATCTGTGTGCACTCCTCTCTTCTTGCTTCATAATTATACACAGGTTTGGTGATACAATGTAAGAAACAGAAGGCTGGGACCGGTATACGTCTAAAAGCACAAGCGACCATACTACTACCTCATTTGAGAAGGGCCCGAGGTCAGGTACAGCCCTAGTAACAAGTCTCCTTATGATGCAGTGTAACAGGAGTCTGAGCTGTCAAAGACGAGGGTATACAAGTACGCTACATAACACTCCTGTTTGTACGTGTTTCTGCCGTCCTCTCAAGGCAAAGCAACACTTTCATATAACAGCGGTTTTTGGAAATTCGTATTATAAACTTCCTCGAAAATTTCCATTAAATTGCATTTTTTATTATTATTTACGCAGTTTCGCATGGCAGACACTCAACACTCGGTTTATCGGGGTAGACATTCATTGCACACCCAATCTACACTACCACTTCAGAGTTTCACAGGGTACACACTTCCCACCCTGTTTCCTATGGCAGGTACTCAACTCCAATTCACACGACTTCTACACCTCCCTCCGTTCCTGATCTCTTCATTTTTGCCGCTCTCCCGGTGACGCTTGATACAAGTACCCCTCAGCTACGTCTTGACTCTCAGTCCGCAAGCTCATTTCTAACAACTCGACGTGCTGGGGTTTGACGACAGGGCTTAGTGAAATCCTTCTCGTCAAATTCCAAGTTACCTTAAAATAGTGTAAAAAGTAAACAGACACTTTACAAGAAACCCTACAAGCATTCCTATGCGCATCTCGAGTGTAACTCGTTAAATATCTATCGGAGCAAAAGATGTTTTGAAACGACTCCGTAGACAAGAAGAAGATATAAATTTTACTTCTTATAAACTCAGTTTGCAGGTACTGCGGTTTTCGGGATAAACAGATGCTATTTATGTGCTGTTTCTTTTGGTAACTCCAAAATATTTCATCTGATTTACATCAAGTTTTACACTGGAGTCTCGCGTATTTACAAAAGTGACACGACGGCGCCTGAGGTTACAACCGACATAACGAAAGTAAATGCAACAGAAAAAAGCGCTAGAAAGCTGAGGTAACGTAACTGAGGTTGACAACATTCGTCTAGCGTGTGTTTCACTTGTGAACCTGATCTTTCGCAAACATAAAACAGACTCCGGATACTTTTCGATACGTGCATTTAGTGCAATCAGTGTTTATCTGCGAAACTGATCTTTCATGTACAGACTCTGGCTATAATCCGCCATATATATTCGATTATGCTTTACCGCTGTTTACCTGCTTTACAGGATAAGTGTCGATTAACTCATTAAGTTATCAATTATATCTCACAACACTGACAGTTATAGAACGTTAATATTTTGGCATTTCAGATTTTATTCTCTATTTTAACTTTCAACCATATATGACCTATAATATAAAATATAAACGATATGGGATCCCATAGAATGCACAATCACTGAATGTAGCAGAACTATGTTCCATTTTTGGCCTGATGATGACTCACTGTAGCTGAAACATGTTGCCAAGTTTTTAACTTATAGCAGTTACTGATTAATATATGTTGTGTTATTGACTAATGAATTGTTACCTATATATTGGACTTGTTTCTGTATCCTGGAGTGAGAATGCGGACTACGTTACGAGTGTTTCGTACAGAAATATTCACAAACGAACAGGAATACCACACGAATGCAAATTTTGTTGTCCACCACTGAATTTGGTAAGTAGACTTCAACCTCACAGCAACAGATGAGTCCATGAAAATACATCAACCAGGATACTGAAATCGTCTTCTGTAAAAACTGTCACAAAGGAGTGTTAATACTTAGGCCTACATGCGGATTGATATCTAAACATCTTTCAGCCTTTTTTAGGCAAACAGCGATTCCTACAATCTGTACTTGTCGTACACAACTTACGTATTAAGCTGGAGCAAATGTGTGATCATATCTTGGTGGTCAATAAAATACTACGAATTTTATTCGCTGTTACAAGCATACCAAAATGTTTAAGTTTTTAATCATCCTGTAGATTAAAAGCATTATAAATTTTACACTTTCAATATAAGTATTCCAAATACATTTCACTGCGTTATCATAATTCTTGTGTAAAGTGGAGCAGCACTGAGGCACTGGACAGCTTTACAGCTGAAAAAGATGAACTGGTGGTAAGGGAACTGCTAAATTTACAATGACACCTCTGAGCGTCTACTTGCAAACCGCCTCATAAAAATAGGAGGTAGTAAAACTCTGTAACCATCCACTTGGTTAGCAGAGATCCCGTGGGTTAAACTATTCAGTTTATTACTGTATTACATATGAACACTCCCTCTAGAACTGCGGCGAAGTTGTCAAAGACACGTTTTATTTTAGTTTACATAATGCCATCTCTGGACTTCACAGAACAAGCAGGAAAAAACAAGCGTGAGGAAACTCAAAATGAGGAACAAGAGAGTTTGTACTTTTTACAAAATATTTAGGCAATAAAATGGGTGTGATGCAGAAAAAATAGAATGAATGAATGAACGAATGAATAAATGAGGTGTGAAAAAAACTTCAGTCTGACAACTGGAATATGAGAAATCACATTTACGAGAATAAGAGGAAAAATGATTTTACAAAAACTGGATATGAATGTGTGGATTGGATTAACCCGGCTCTGGAAAGGGCCTGGAGGTGGACTGTTTTGGACACAGCAGTGAATCGGTTACATAGAAGGAAATTGCCTTCCTGACCAGTTGCGCATCATGGAGCTTCATAGACGTTAGACCAATTCATCTCATACGCCTACTTTGCCAGGTACAATTTTACGTGTATCTTTTCAAGATCTCAAATTCTGGTCTACGGTATGACCAGCCAAAGGATTCCGGAGGACGAGTTTGCCTGAAGAGCATCCACCTTTCGAAGTACGTGAATTTAGCAGCAGGCCCGCACCTTGCGACTGGCGTTGTACAGGACAGTGCACAGAAGCGAGTGTTCACGGCAGACCAGAAAAGCGCTAGAAATCGCCACCTGTACATTCACCTCTGTACCCGAAAACGTAAAAGTGAAAACAAACGGCTGGGGACAGCACTGTTGTTGATTATCAGAATTACCGCCTAATTTTGACATATGGCTTGATGAAGGGTTCGCTGATTTATTGAGTGAACATCAGGAAACAGAAGCAGGTCGGGTCTGTTTACAAAAGTCTAAGTGTATTTGTTCTGTCTCGCATGGACAGAAGTACACAAGCCGAGGGTGTCTGAGTAAGGGTACTTTGCAAAACTGGCATATGAGACTGCAGAAAACTGGATAATGAGGAACTTCATGATCTGTACTACCTACCGTATACTATTCGGTTTATCAAGTCAAGGATGAGATGCGAGGAACTTGGGGCAAACACAAGAAGGAACTTACAGTTTTATAGAGTTCTGTGGGAAAAGATGAAACCGACCATACAAAAACATTACGCTTACATGTGTGGATGGATAACACTAAAATGGATCTTACATGAACACGATGGAAGGGTGTGGACTGGATAATTTAGCTCAGGACAGGGAAAATTAGCGGAATGTAAAGAACATTCCGTGTTACTTAAACGATCTTGAATACTTACGCAACTCTTAGCTTCTCCAGAACGACCCTGCACAGAGGAGTTAATTTGTATGATTTTACACAGCGTAAAAATTATGTCATCGTAAACGAAAAACGCACTCTCAAGGCGTTTGAAAACACAGTGCTGAGATTATTGGGATCTCACGAGGAGGAGGAGGAGGAGGAGGAGGAGGAGGAGGAGGAGGCGACAGGACGATAGGAAAACTGCATGAGGAGCGTCACAGTTCACACAGTTCAACAAGTAATATTAGAACGATTAAATAGGAATTGAGATGAGCAAGACATATAGCATGCATGAAACGGAACCTACATAATCTTTGAGTGATTAAACAGGAAAGCTGATATGGCCAAGACATGTAGCATACACGAAACTAAACCTACATTAACAAAGTTTTGGTCAAAGAAACCTTGAACGAAAGGAAGGACCCATAGGTAGGCTCTTCTTAACATGACACTAATTCTTCGCGTTCCGTGGAAGAAGGTATCATCGCCATGAGACAGACCATGTTATCAGAAACTGCTCTGCTCAGTTTCAAGACACTTTGTTGCTATGCTTATACGTGACGAACAGGCGGACATAAGCAGACACGCGCACACCCACACACATGTACGCAATGCAGTGCCTGACAGACTGCGCAACAAGCGTGGCAGAAAAACTACACGGTCCAATTCGTCACACTAGCGGCTTTACAATTAACAACCATTTAAAGAGCAGTGCTGGGCTGCATGGTGTGGTGTTTAATTTGAAAAATAAAACCACGACGGACCCTGAGGCCAACAAAAAGCATGTATTCAATATAAATACGAAGGCACGCGTTTCTGGTAATTTAAAATCCAAGCAAAATCTAATTGAACATACTGGAACTAGTCGAACTGGCTACCTCGGCTTTAGCGACACTAGCTGTGTTATCTGATTACACAGGTCACTGTCATCACTTTCCTGAGGAGGGTAGCTGTCACGGATGTCTTTGATCTTGGCCTTTATGTACTGTCGATACCTGGTAAGTTCCACTGCTTATGTTTCTTAAATCTCCAACAGAGTTTGTAAATACAGCTTAATGGTGGCGGTTCCAATCCATAAATTAAAGCAACTTCCTATTTTTCTTAAAGGCAAACTATTATTTTGAAATTCTGTAAAATTACAATTCGTCATAACAGATGGTTTCCGCGGATCCCCTTATCACAGTGATTCCAAGAGCTAAGCACATCAGCTGGGGGCCACTACTTGAAAGTACAGTGCACCGCCTTTCTGAATGTTAAAAACCCTGCAGTCTGTCCACACGCTGTACTTATGTACTGCGTATAATTCTCGCAATGAACCCCCAATAACCGACCCAGGGTTAAGCTTTGAAATGGAGACGCACTGTGCTTATTGTGGGGCACGTACTTTTTTTTTTAATTCTCTACATTGTTAATAAGATGTTAAGAGCTTATTTGGCTTTCTTGTTTAAATGACTTCAGTTTTCCGCAAGAGAAGATTACTTTAATCAACATATATGGGTGTGAACTGTGTTTACGCAGGTTGCGTGCGAATGACCACTATTCCAAATAAATATAAATATATATATATATATACTTTAATTTACAGATACTGGAGCAGTTACGAGTGTGTATATGATTAATATATATATATATATATATATATTAATTCTGTACACACTCGTAACTGCTCCATATCTGCAAATTTACTTGCAAACTATCGGGCTTATATCCTGGCACATCACATAAAGACGCTGGTATTTAACGTACTTTAATGGATGACACATCCCACAACTCATGTGTTCAGAGCTCCGTCAAGTAATGGGCAGGACGCGAAAGTATGCGGCACCTCCACTCATCTGTAGCCTTGTGGTTTATTACACCGTGCAGGACCGTACGTCGATAGAGACAGTCTGGAGGAACGTACTGCCTCTGCCTTCGGGGTGGCTGAATCTAATTCACGAGCACGGTGCAATAACACAGAATGCTGTCTTTGGAAAAACATCGGACGCGAAAGACAGAAAACCTTTATCTCCACCAGAATAATAACCTACGTAATACATGCAGCAGTACCTATTTTTAGCCTTATCAGTATTATTCTTAACATACATTGGCTAAAACTTTATACAAGGAATGACAAATTAATAAAATAAAGTTAAATTATAAAATTAAATAAGTCTGCTCCATCCCCCTCGAGCCGAATTAGATAAACTGATTAGTGAAAGAAGAAAATCCGTTCAAACTGTTCGTGGGGCAGTAAATTCCGTCAGTAAGACTGTAGACTCTCCAGGTTGATGGATCAACAGACGGAATGTGCCGCCATCTGTTTCCTGGCAGGCTATAGATACCTACAGTGGCAGCTCTTCGACATCTTTTAACCTTTTGGCGCCGGATTTTTTTTTTAATTTTAGCACACTCTGTATATAAAATGTGAATAAAACAGGAACCAAATATGTTAGAATTATGAAACAAACTGCATTTTGAAGAGAAAGAAACGGAGAGTATATACCGTGTT